>CWHB01000027.1_pt1 | contig 76803 bp, 54 predicted proteins | sample 670591 | NCBI WGS metagenome assembly CWHB01 (sample SAMEA3735853, study PRJEB9488) | human gut metagenome | biome: ENVO:mammalia-associated habitat; material: ENVO:feces | place: Malawi | collected 2009-02-27
CGTCACGCTCCGGGAACCCCCGTTTTTTTTATCCGCTCGCGTTTTGGTCTGCGGGTTTACGGGCCTTCCCGGCGGGAGGATTCCTCCACCGGGTGGACGGAACGGGACGCGGGGAGGCCAGCTGGCGGGCGTCTTCCACCACCCGCTGGAAGAATCCGGACTACTGCTTATCCAACCAAGCATGCAATTTCAGATGATTGAGTGCGGTGTTAGGGTCATATGTGTCATCTAAACGTCCCTGATACATCGCTATCAATTCGTCGCGGCGTCCTAGTGCTTCCAAAGCGGCCTCTCGAATCGTCTCCCACTCGTAGGGTAATACCTCTTCGGGGAACATCATCGTGACCTGATTAGGTTTGTCTCGCAATACCAGATCGACAAAATTAAGCAGATCCTGCCAACGCTCGGCAGCAATCAGACGTGCCGCATACGCATCGGCGAGCGGTTCGGAAGTATGGTTGTCACGCAGGAAACGATCAGCCTCATCAACATCACCACTAATTCGCAGCAAGTCATGCCGCAAAAACTGCACGGCATGATCAAACTGATTCTGCGCGGCCTGCGCAATCTCCTTTTCCGAAAGCAAAGCAGGATCAAGCATCGCAAGATTATTCAAATCTTCGGCAGACAAAGCATCCGCATCTTCAAACAAACTCGAATCGTTTTTCACTTGCGCAACAGACTGCGAATCAGTTTGCATGTCGCGGCTGTCAGAATCATCGGCCGAGTTTGACAACGTCAAAGCAGACGAGGCGAAATCACTCATCGTGGCAATGCCCTTATTCAACGCGTCGTAAGCGAACATGCGCGTATCATCCCACTGAGCGAACGATAATCCGCACGAAAGTAGTTCAACCATTTGCATGGCGTTGAGTCGAAAATCCTCATTGCAAGCCACTTGCGTGATGATATTCAGCGCCTGCTCGCCGGTCATGGGATCTGCATTGCATGCCACCGCATCCATGTACACACGCACGGTCTGAATCAGATCCTTCAAATAGTCGAAACCCTCATTATCACGGTCGGCCACATTGCCAACGAAACGAGCCGTCATTTCCACGGCCTTGGCGAGATTGCCGACAGCATCCAGCCAGCGTGTGCTTATGATGGCATTGCCGACCACCGCGTCCACGCCGGAAAGCGCCTGCGAATCAAGATGGAACGTTGGCATGTCAATTCTTGGAATTTCCACACCGGTATCGGTGCGTTCGGCTGTGGGCACCATGGCGGCGATGGAATCGAAATACCACTGCATGGGCATGCTGATTACCATGTCCGCGTCGGAAAGCTGTGCTACGGGCACATTATTGCGGTTTTCGGCGTCTTCTTGACTAGCTTCACGGATCATATGGTTCCATAGGAACGTGGGACCGTCGAATTCGCCGGAATGCAGCCAGCCATTGTTGATGTACTCGGTGAGATCTTCGACTTCCTGCAGACGATTGATCCTACCGTGTTCGTTGCTCATTGCATGCCTTTCCTCAAAACGTGGATTGCATGTGCCGTGTTGGCGATGACGCTTCGCGGAACAAGACATATCCTTATTCAGCCTATATCATGCTGCCGTTGTTGCGCATGTTTTTTGCTCTTTTCACGGCGAAAAGCCGATGATTTTGAATAGTCGCTTGAATGCTGTTGCATTTTTTTGTTTGAGCGAAAAGAATATGACGAAATACTGTGTGAAACGATGTGTGAAACATGATTTGGAATGAGTGGCATGGCCGTACGGCAGCGCCCGGTAGAATGGCAGTGTTGCCGCAACAGGGCGGCTTTCCATCGAAGAAAAAGGGAATGATATGAAGGTCGCAAGCGGTAATGCTCTGTGGAGTCAGCGCAAGCGTAATTGGTGTCGTACGCCGTTCACGTTTACCGTGTACACGCTCACCGATCAGGAGATGAGCATCAAAACCGGCATTCTTAACGAGAAATTCAATCTCATCAAACTGTTTCGCATTGTGGATATTAGTGTGGAACGCACTTTCCTGCAGCGACTGTTCGGCCTGAGCACGCTGGTGCTTGATACGCGCGATCAGTCTTCCGGCAACGGCGTCGTGGTGCTGAAGAACGTGGTGCGTGGTTTTGAGGTTCGTCGGGTGATGCAGGAGGCCGTGGACGCATCCCGTAAGGAGAATGGCATGTCCGCACGTGAATTTCTTGGCGGCCCGGGCGGTCCAGGACCTGAAGGGACGGGTATGGGATTCGAAGCGCCTGATATGGGCGATTTCGGAGATGCGAGGTAGTTTCCGGCGTGTAGGAGCTTCGTTGTAACGCACATGAAAAGGCGTTTGGTCTGAGCTGGAAACACCAGCCCAGACCAAACGCCTTTTGTTTTCTGGAGAGTACCGCCGCGGCGGTATGGGAATCGTTATATGGCCGATAGGGTGGTCATGCAACGACCTATGGGTTGGTCAGTACTTGTTGGCGCCGCTGCCGACGAAGTTGACCTCGAAACCGCGGTGGTAGTGCAGGAACATGTCGGCGCCGTAGCGGTCGACAGGACGGTGGGTGAAGAGCATGCGGATGGCGAAGGCCGTCTGCACGTCTTCCGGCAGATTCATGAATTCCTTATGCGCATCCCAATACGGGTTCATGGTGATGGCCGCATCTGGCACGTAGGCGTAGCCGTAGCCGTCTTCGTTCACATAGCCCATGAACGGCAGACCCCATGCGTTGTGAGAGGTGAGGGCGGCCTTGAAGTCTTCGACCTGGGCGAGTGTCTCGTCGCTGATGCCAAGGCTCTTGGCCACCTTGTTGGCGGCTGCGGTCTTGGCGGCTGCGTCCTGGCCGAACATGTTCAGATCAACGGTGATGACGGTCTTTTCATCTGCCATGATGAGTTCCTTTCCTGCGATGTGTTCACATCACGTTATGAACATTGTTGGTGTTCGATTTAATGTTCGTTTAGATAAGCAAACGAACATCATTTCTTGAAGTCTGTTTCATGTTGTTGATGGATGCTTGCTGTATCCGTGACTAACGATAGCATGCATTTTTGGCTATGAAATCGCAGAAAATAGGCTTTTTGCAACTTGAAATGCTGGAAATCGTTGGCATTGCAATGATTGTAGGCTCTGAAAAATACATCGCAAAAAGTAACATTGAGCGTGTTCTTTTTGTTCTGCACAATCCTGTTATTTTTCTGTTCAAACGAACATTCACATATCTCTGTGGAGATGGTTTCCATGAATGAAAGCCATATTCCGTATGTAAAAAAAGGGGATTGTTCTGTCGGTTTCCTCAAGGTGCCTAACGCACAATAAAGTGCCGTCTTCCGCAAGCGGGGCAAATCGTCTAGGGTGATGAAACGATGAATGTGTGGAAGTGAGCGTGACGATGGGCCAAAAAGAACGCAGAATATGGATGATCCGCTATTTGCTGGCGGAACGAGGAATTGACGTACAGTCTGAACAATGCGAAATACCTGCCGGTGAACGGGAACAATGCGATCTGCCGCGCGCGTTGGTGAATGTGCGAGAACCCGAACCGATTGACGAAACCTTCCTGAGCGTGGAAAGCGCGTATCTTCAAGAACGATTGCGAGAGATCAACGTTACCGATTCAGCGGGAATTTCCGTTCAACTCATTGCGCCAAGGCTGGGGGAGCGTAATTCCGGAATTGCGGTATGGCAAGGCGACATCACCACATTGCAATGCGATGCGATCGTGAACGCGGCGAATTCGGGCATGACCGGCTGTTGTGTGCCGAACCATCATTGCATCGACAATGCGATCCATACGGTCGCAGGTATGCGATTGCGATTGGAATGCGCGCGCATTATGCGAAGCAAAGGGCGGCCGGAGCCAATTGGCGCGGTGACGATCACGCCGGGTTACGAATTGCCAAGCCGATACGTGCTGCACACCGTCGGACCTGCCATATAGACGGCCGATCCCATACCGACTGAACAGGATCGCAGCCAATTGGAATCCTGCTATCTCTCATGTTTGGAAGTCGCTACGGAACATAGTTTGGAAACATTGGCGTTCTGCTCGATTTCCACGGGCGTATTCCGTTTTCCAATCGAAGAAGCGGCCAATATCGCAGTGCGCACTGTCTACGACTTCCTAAACAACCATGAAACCAGCGTAAAGAAAGTTATTTTTGATGTTTTTAACGAACGGGATGCGGAAATTTACAAGAAAATCGTCGAACGATATGCGCAATCAATCTGATCAATCGAATCAACTCATTCAACTTTCGAAAGCGCTTGACGAAGCCGATCATGTGATGGTCGGAGCTGGATCAGGACTCTCCACCGCAGCCGGATATACGTATGGCGGCAAACGTTTCCAGCAGCTATTCGGTGACTTTGCTGCCCAATACGGCATCGAAGACATGTATCCCGGTGGTTTCTACCCGTTTGAGAACTTCGAAGAATATTGGGCATGGTGGGGTCGGCATATTTATTCAACCGTTATGTGCCGCCCGCGAAACCAACGTATGAACGCTTGCTGCAATTACTTGCAAACAAGGATTATTTCGTGCTAACCACCAATGTGGACCATTGCTTTCAGAGGGCCGGATTCAACCATGAGCGACTGTTTTACACGCAAGGCGATTATGGATTATGGCAGTGCTCATTGCCGTGCCACAATGCCACGTACGACAATGAGGCAATGGTGCGTCGCATGGTGGACGAACAGAATGACATGCGCGTGCCGGCGGAATTGGTACCGAATTGCCTGAAGTGCGGGAGTCCAATGAGCATGAATCTGCGTGCCGACGCCACTTTTGTGGAAGATGAGGGTTGGCATGAGGCCGCCAGTCAATTCGATAGATATATGCGTGCGATTTTTTCGGAAGATAGTGATGCGATATTTCCTTTTTCTGAGAAAGAAAATGACCATCCAGAAGGAAACGATTCTGATTCTCTGAGTAAATCAGTTTCACATAGTGAAACTAAAACTAGTGGTACCAATCGTGTGCTGTTGCTGGAATTGGGTGTGGGGATGAATACTCCCGGAATTATCAAAATCCCGTTCTGGCAGCGAAATACGCGAATGTGACATACGCATGCGTGAATTACGGCGAAGCGGCGGTTCCCGCTGCGATCGCGCACCGTTCGATCTGCCTGAATGCGGACATCGACGATGTGCTGTGCTGCCTTTTGGGAAACCGCTGATTGATTAATTGATTGATCGGTGCGGCGGCTGCAAACAGAGCCGCCACGCCGACGGTTATTCAGAACGCGGCATTGCCGGTGAGGTGACGGTAGAGTTCGGGATCAACCGGTTTTATGAGTTTCAGTGTAGAGATCACAACTTTCGATTGGGTGCCATCATCCGCAATATTCACTGATTCGTGCGCATCGTTGACGGCCACTGCGGAACCGACATAATAGTAGGATTTCTCCTTTTCCTCAGCTTTACGGCGAATAAAAATGGGAATAAAATGACGATTCCTCCATTCCGACGCATGTTCCGTGCCGTCAAGCATCCATTTGAATTCAGGAGATTGCAAAGAACGATTATTTTTGCTGAACCATTCAATTTCTTCAGGATTCAAGAAACGATCGCCATACTGGCTTGCCTCATATTTAATGAAAATCGGCAAGGAATTCGTATCGGTGTCGAGCTTATATCCGCCCACGTTCTGCGGAATTTGCTCATCCTTCCATGCGCATAGCTGCATGACGTCAGCGAGACTGTATTTTTCGCCATATATGAACCCATGATCTGGCGTAATGCGACGCTTGCGAGCCTCCCGTGACAGTGAAAGAGCATTAAACAAGCTAGCTTCGATAGTGTCCGTGAAAAACGTGCAGAATGTTGAATGTTGGAGCATCGATTCGCATTCTGGAGTCAAAACGTATGATCCGTCCTCATGCATGTAAACCAAGGAAGTATTGCCGAAACGAGTACGATTCGCACTCGTGAAATACGAATAACCTAACGTGGAAAAAGCAGAATCACACTGCTGAATACTCTTATCGGCATAAGGGAACAGCGCAGACAATAATGTTTGCAAATCAGGCAAGCTTAGGCTGTGCTGCGCGGAAAAACTTTCGAATAATGCGGCCGCATCGTCAGAACAATCCGCATCAATATGATGCCAGTCCAAACCACAGAGCACAGCGAGAATCAACGACTCATGCGGGCGCAAACCGCGCAACTGAGTCGCAGTCAACATTTTCAGCACACCAGACTGCGCATTTGACACCGGTTCAAGCTGCTCCGCATACGAAGCTGACGCATGCTTGCCGCGCGACAGACTCTTCTCACGAGAAACCACAAACGACAGATAATTGTTATTCTTCGAAGCCAACGTGAACACCAACGACGCATCGCGATGTGCGAAATCCATCAGCATCGGAATACGACCCAACTCATAGCGCATCTGCTGATACTGCTTGCTCAACAGCTTCATATCCGACAAATCAGCGGTATCAAGCGAAGCGAGCACGCGCTCGCGGGCGATTTTGTCGAAACTAATCGAAGAAATGCCGATGGACTCGCGTTGAAGATTCTTACGAGCCACATCACGATCGCCAGTATTGCCATACAATGCGATCGGAATCAAATAATTATTCGCATAATTGCCAATAAAATCAATGACCACAACCGAATCTTTACCGTTCGCCTTACGTAAACCGCGGCCAAGCTGCTGTGTGAAAATAATGCTCGACTTCGTTTGGCGGAGCATAACAATCTGGTTGATGTGCGGAATATCCACACCTTCATTAAGCAAATCAACGGTGAAAATATAATCCAATTCGCCATGTTCCAACTGTTCGACAGCTTCGTCGCGTTCAGCTTGCGAATTTTCGCCGGTGATGGCTTTCGTGCGATACGGTCGTTCCGCCTGCTGATTCACCTGCCCGTTGAACATGGCGGACAGACGTTTCGCTTCTTCACGGCGAGAACAGAACATCAGGCCTCGCACGTCGGTTCCGGCTTCGCTGTAAATCTGGATCTTGTCGATGATGTAACGCACGCGATTAGGGTCGGTGAGTTGTTCGAGCCAACGGGAAAGCTCGGTGCGATCCTTGCCTGTCATGGAATTAGCGGAAACCTGCTGCCCCATAAACTTGCCGTCCGGCGCTTCCTTAATGTATTCGCCAACCCCGTAATAGTGGAACGGGCAGAGCATATCCTCTTCAAGCGCCTTTTGCAAGCGAATCTCATACGCGACGTTATTGCCAAATAGTTCAAAAATATTCGCACCGTCAGTACGTTCCGGAGTTGCCGTCATACCAAGCATGAAATCAGGTGTGAAATAATCAATAATTCTCTTATATGAATCAGCGGCGACATGGTGAACTTCGTCAATCAAAATATAATCGAAATCGTTTTTGCTGAATTGTGCAAGAATTTCCGGACGAGACATGGTTTGCACAGTGGCGAACACATATTTACGATCATGCTCTTTACTTGTTCCGGAGAATAATCCAAGCTCAGCATCGGTGCAACGAAGCACTTTCCGATATGATTCCTGCGCTTTTTTGAGAATTTGCTCCTGCTGGGCGATGTACAGCATGCGATTCGGCTTATATTGGCGCACGTCGAATGCGGACAGATACGTTTTACCGGTGTCCGTTGCCGAAATAATAATCGCACGGCTTTCGCCCTGTTTGCGCAGTTGCACAAGATTCATCAACGCTTCGACCTGCATGGCATTCGGGGTGATGGCTGCGTTGGAATCGTTGCGCTGCCTGCGATTCGGCTGACGAGGCGGTGCGTATTTCTTGAAATCTTCCTCATATAATGCAAGCCAAGCGTCGGTGAGCGGCTTGGATTCGCTGATTTGCGAATCAATTTCCTCTTCAAGCTGTCGTGCAAGACCACTTTGATTGGTGGAGGCGACCTTAAGGTTCCATTCGCGATTGGAATTCAGTGCGTTAATGGTGAGATTCGAACTACCAAAACATTGATGATCTTACGTGGCGTCATGGCTTCCTTTCTTGTCGAAAAATCAGATCCAGGATACAACGGGGGTGATTGCGCCAAGCCCAAAGATTGAAACAAAATAACAGCATAGGGCATGCAGACATTGGCGAAGAGCTGGCGACGATTATGGAGGCGCGGGGATTTCGCGTCACACGCTGCCACGCTTATTTTGCTTGTTGGGTGTAGCGGCAGTTCGGGAAGCCGGTGCATCCGTAGAATGAGCGGTTCGGATCGTTGCGATTGCGCCGCAAGCTTAGAGCTTCGCCACAATTCGGGCATTGCGGAGGAAGCTTGACTCCTCGGAAAATGTTCGGACAGATCTTGCTATGCAGTTCATACATGAATCGTGACGGGCGGGTCTGATCCACGATGAAGAACAGTTTCTTCTTGCATCGGGTCATCGCCACGTAAAACAGTCGACGTTCCTCCGCGTGCGGGCATCGCTCCACTTCCGGCAATAGCAGACCAAGCAGTGGCTCTTCGGGAATCGTGCTTGGGAAACCTTTCAATCCGCCGGAACAGCACAGCAGAAATACGAAATCGCGTTGTAATCCTTTGGAAGCATGAGCGGTCATGAAACGAATATCCATATCCGGTTTTTCAAGAAAACGAATATTACCAGTGCTCTGGTCAATGGAGAACAGACCGTCTTGATCGCAACGAATCATGAGATTGATGTCACTGCGATACCGGCCAAGCAATAGTACGGACGCGGTTTTCGGCAGTTTACGCAACTGCTCGACAATTGCATTGAATCGTTCTTCCTCAGTATGCCCGCCAAGTGCTTTCAGCGAGTAATCCTTCTTATCGCTGGGATTATGCAAGTGCTTGACATACAGATTGGTGTCGCGCATCACGAATGCTCCGCTTGCGTCGATGAGGCTTTGCCGGAAACGCCGTGTGGTGGTGATTTGGAACATGCGGGTCGGACCCCAGTCGTGCCAAATTCGGTCGAAATCGAGAATGAGATGAAGGTCGCTGCCTGCGAAACGATAAATCGACTGCCAATCGTCGCCAACGCAGAACAATGAGAAATCATGTTGCAAGCGAAGCGCGCGGATTAGCTCATAACGCGGTCGTGACATGTCCTGATATTCGTCAATCAGCACATATTTATATGGATGACGGTATGAGCCATTATTGACGCAACTGATGGCATCGACGATCATTCCTGGAAAATCAATACCATTATTGGTTGCGAAATTCTGCACATAGGCGTGATAAAGCGGTTCTATGAGTTGCAGCATCTCACGATTGCGACCGATGTTTTTACCGCCGTAACGTTCGTTAAGAGTTTGCATTCCAGCAGTGTCAATATTGTTTGACCGCATATGCTGGATAATGGTTTGTATGGTATCGATAAGATTCTGACGATATTGATTGAATGCATAATCGTCTGTTGGTAACTGAAAATTCTCAAGTCGTGCAGCTGTGGAATATTTATCGAGCAACTGTTGCGACATGAGTTTAAATGCCAGAAGACGATAGGAAACATTGTGTTCAAGCAAGTATTCAAATGCGTTACGCACCACATTGTTTGACGTATGCCCGTCAATAATTGGACGATTGGCAATAGTGGAGGAACGGCAGATTTCCAGTCCGAGACTATGGAATGTGCATGCGCGGATGACTTTGCCGGTGCTTTGCGTGATGCGACTCGACATTTCGTCGGCGGAAGCTTTGGTGAACGATAACACCAGAATCTCTTCGGGGGTGGCGGTTCCTGTGTTCAGCAACCATGCGATATAGCCGACGATAGTAGTGGTTTTGCCGGTTCCCGCACCTGCAAGCACCAGCGTATTGTGACCAGCTCCGGCGATGGCGCTGATCTGCTCGTCACTCAGATCATGCTTTTCGATTTTGCCGATGATATTCCGCGCCCTTGCAATCTGTTCGGCGGGAAGCAACGGTTGCGGCATAAGCTTCTGCGCCGGTTGTGAATTGGCATGAGATTGCGCTCGCGAACGATTCGTTGTGACGGAAGTATTGCAAGCTGTGGTTTGTGTTTGCGCGCGGTATGACGATCGCGCCAATTGTGATGATTGGGATGGCTGCGTAGGCTGTTGCGCTTGACGTGATTGTGCGGTGGACTTGTGTTGCGTCGTCTGCTGTTGCGTGGGCTTGGGAACGTTTTGCTGCGCGGTCCTGAGGACGGGCTGAGTCGCAGGTTTGGAGACAGATGGTTCTCCAATAAGTGCGTTCATGAACTTGCTCAGCAATCCCATAATGCTCCTCCTCAACCAATGCAAGGAGAAATTATATGTGCTGCCAATGAATGCTTCAGCGTCGGCTGTTTGAAAGGAATCGCAATCCGCCGACGCTGAAACTAATATCGGAGCTCATTGGAACTCAACGTTCGAAGGGGTAGGTGAGGCTCCAGTCGCGGCGCAGGGAATCCATGAGTTCCATAATGCGCATCGTATCGGCATGCGGCATCTCAGCGCATTCGATGCGACCGTCGATTACAGCCTGCGCGGCGGCCGCCACCTCGTACTCATAGCCGGTGAGTTGGGAGGGAACATCATAATGTGCAACAACCGTATGATTGCCGTCATACACGTCAATCGCCTCAACGTTATTAATGTTCTGGCACACCATATAGCCATCGGTTCCCCACACGGATCCCATGCGGTCGCTATGGCATAGAATCGAACTTTGCGCGGTCGCCATTACACCGTTCTCGTAATAGAACGTCATGGAATTATGCGCATCCACACCGGTTTCGTACGTTCGCATCGACGATTCAATGCGGGCGATCGGCGCATTATGCATGATCATGTCGATGAAATTGATTGGATATACGCCAACATCCAACAATGCGCCACCGGCAAGCGCGGGATCAGTGATTCGCGCCTTCGTGGTGGTGGGGTAACACAGGTTCGCATCGATCGCCTGTATTTCACCAATCGCACCGGAGGCGAGAATCTTATCGATAATGGCGCGAGATGGCATGTATCGCGTCCAAATCGCTTCCGCGCACAGTATGCCGGTTTCTTTTGCGACGGCTAACATCTCACGGGTCTGTGCCGCATTCGCGCCGAATGCTTTCTCCACCAGCACGCCCTTGCCGGCTTTCATGCACAATATCGCCTGTTTCGCATGAAGATTGTGCGGCGTAGCGATGTACACCAAGTCCACGTTTGGATCGGCCACAAGTTCCTCATATGAACCGTATGAAACTGGGAAACCGTATTTCGTGGCGAAATCAGCTGCACGTCCCGCATTTCGTGCGGCAACGGCGTACGGTTCAACCAAATCCGCATAACGACCGTCTTCGGCCATCTTCACCAATGTGTCGGCCATATGCTGTGCGATTCGGCCTGCGCCGAGAATCGCGACATGAATACGAGCCATATTAACCCCCATCTTTCGTAAACTGTTTGAATAGTGTTGATTCATTTATACTGCTGCGTTGCAGGTTCCAGCGTACGCCATGTGTGATCGCAACGCGCGTTGATCCGCATCGCACTTGCATTGCGTTTGTTCGGATGTTTTTCTGATTTGCCGTATTTTGCCGGATCTTGCCATAATGGTGTGCTGTGGTAGCGCAGGAACACATTAAGAAGACCGGAATATCTCGGAAATCCGCAAAAATAGAGAAATACGAGCGTGGCACGAGAAGCTACATCATGTCGCATATCCGAGGCAAAGACACCTCCATCGAAATGATGGTACGCAGTTTTCTTTTTTCGAAAGGCCTACGATTCCGTAAAAACGACAAGCGGTATCCGGGGCATCCCGACGTGGTGTTGCCGAAATACCGTACGATGGTGTTCATCAACGGCTGTTTCTGGCATATGCATGAAAACTGCCCGAAAGCCACGCGCGTGCCGAAATCGAATGTGGAATTCTGGAGTGCGAAACTGCTGCGCAACCACGAACGAGATGTCAGGCAGCATGCCGAACTTGAAACGATGGGCTGGAAAGTGATCGTGGTGTGGGAATGCGAGCTCGCCAAAAAAGTGCGTGAGGAACGGTTGGAGAGACTGTACTGCGAAATCGTCGAATCGTGATTCTTGCCGCTGGTGCATGAGGCTCGTGGTTCCAGCTTTACGTGACATTACGTGACATGTGATTTTCTGTTTTCGAAACGAGGCGTAATGGCAGTGAGACGGTGTTCGCGATTTGTCGCGTCTGAAGAATACAAACGAACTATGGGAAATGCTGAGAACAGCGCGCTGCCGCAGATGTCGCACCGCGCCCAGATTGCTAATCCGTTCCGTGCCATGGTGTTTGGCGCGATGGCCGACGAGATGATCGCCGCAGGCACCGATGTGGTCAAGTTGAGCTTGGGGGAGCCGGATTTCGGCGCTCCACCTGCAGTGCGTGATGCGATGCGCGAACAGTATGATGGCCGTCCATTGCCCTATACCGCTGCAATGGGCTTGCCGGAATTACGTCAGGCGATTTCCGATTTCTACAAGGAACGCCACCATGTGAGCGTCGATCCGAAACGTATTGCAATCACGGCCGGAGGTTCCACGGCACTGCTGCTTGCCGCCGCATTGACGGTGAACGAGGGTGACGAAGTGCTGATCGCCGACCCGTCGTACCCATGCAATCGCGAACTGGTCCGCGCGTTCGGCGGCAAAGTCGTGGACGTACCGACGAACGCGGCCACCCGATTCCATCTCACACCGGAACTGTGCCGCGAATACTGGTCGGATCGCACCAAAGCGGTGATGATCACCTCGCCGTCGAACCCGACCGGTACCACCATCGCCTTCGACACCCTGAAATCCGTGTGCGACCTGGCGAAAGAACGCGGCGCATGGCGCATCGTCGACGAAACTTATCTTGACCTGGCCGACCGCGAACCGGACGGCTCTGACGTGCAGTCCGTGCTTGCCTGCGATCCGGACGCCATCGTATGCTCCAGCTTCTCCAAGTTCTTCGGCATGACCGGCTGGCGCCTCGGTTGGATGGTCGTGCCTGAATACGCGCTCGAAGCCATGGACGACCTCGCCACCAACTTCTTCCTGTGCGCGCATACACCCACTCAGCATGCGGCGCTCGCGTGCTTCACTCCGGAAACGTTGGCCGTGTGCGAGGAACGCCGTCAGGAACTACTGGAACGTCGCCGTATTGTGGTCGACGGATTGGCTGAAATCGGTCTGCCGTTGGAGGTTGAGCCGAATGGCGCGTTCTACGCGTATTTCAACATTTCCAGCACTGGTTTGGATGCGTGGACGTTCTGTGAGCGTGCTCTGAAGGAAGCGCATATCGCGCTGACTCCGGGCCGTGATTTCGGTGAGGCGACCGCTGACACGCATGTGCGACTGTCGTATGCGGCCTCGCGCGAGGCGTTGCGTGAAGGCTTGAAGCGGCTTGGCGATTTCGTAACCAAACTGCACGGTTGAGCGGTTCCTGCTTCGCGTTTTTCGTGCTGCTGCAATCGTCGTTTGTATTGCGATTCGTATTGCAATGAATAGTGCCCATCCTCCATTTTCTGAGGATGGGCACCTGCATTTTTGGCGGCAGATTTCAGCCTTCCGTCTGCTGCAATTCCTCCAACAACCGAGGTGGTGACGTTTTCTTGGACTCGTTGGAGGTCGGAGGAATCGACCGCCGGGTCTGAAACGTCTAATGTGGCCTCGCCGGCAGGCTTCCATTTGGAGACGAACACTTTCCATATTTTGAGCAAAAGAATGCGCTTTTTGGGAATGTGAGGTTACCGTTACCCGCGACGGGGGTCTATAGTCCGTGCGTGGGGGTATATCCGAAACGGGACTGCCGTGGTGAACATGCCCCTTATGTATTGCCATGGTGATACGTGCGACGCGATGAACGTTCGATACTGGGGGTCTAAGCATGATTGCGCGATTGATACGGCTGGTGACGGTGGTTGCGTCTATCGTCGGCATGGTTGTACCGATTGCTACGGCTGAAGCTGTTGATGGGGGGGGGGCTGTCGATGCCACACAACAGACGCCGGCGTGCGGTCGTCCCTGGAACCAGGACGAACAGGGCGCCATCGTTGATTCTAGCCAGCCTTCCGGCCGATTGGTCGGTTGCATCAGCAATGCCGCAGTGCAATATCGATTGCAGAATTCGACGCAATGGCAGAACGTTCCCGCGGATGAACACGGTAATGTCTCATTCGATTACAGCACGAAGATAGCGCAATTCCGTTTTGACGCGCAATTCGTCATACCCCAAGGAAGCATCACCGAAGACAACCACGTGTTTCGATACCATATCGCGGGATTCAACGGCACCGGTACCACCATGTCGGGCACGCTCAACGACGATCTCGGCACGTACACGATCGCTCCCGACGGATTGGTGACCATCGTCTTCAGTGAGCACGCCATCAGCAAGAACGCCGCCGCCCCACTGGACAATGGCCGATTGTACATCGAAGCCGATCGCAGTAAGGTGACCGGCAATAATCCAGGGCAGACCGTATTGGATTTCGGCAACGGCCATACCACCACCATCACCATGTACCGCAGAAGCGGCAACACCTCCAAGCAGGTCGTCGGCACGCCGACGTTGCAATCAGACGGAACGCTCAGCACCAGATGGCAGGCGCAATACGTCAACACAGGAACCATCGACCAGCCGATCGTCAGGATCGAGGATTGGATTGCCTATGAGAACGTTGATAAACCGAACGCCGGTTCCATCTCGTTAAGCCGAGGATGGTACACGGCAGATAACATCAACGATCTGTACCAAACGTTGACCACAACGATGGGGCACGGCACGTTGACGGTATATAAGGTCACGCTGCCGAACTACAAGGGCGGACCCGCCGTCACATGGCCGGCCGGCGGATTGGCCACGGGAACCTATTGGAAATGGGTTTTCCAGCCGGATTCGTATTCGATTCCCGTAGGGCAAGCGTTGACGTTGCAATACAATTCGACGTTCGCCAATGATGTGCTGTATCCCGCTTCGAAAAACATTTCGCGGTTCGTCCGTTCCAATAACGGAGGCGACTATTTCACCAACAACGCAGTCGCTTGGAATCCGCTGCGGCCAAGGATCTCACTCACCAAAACGGCGGGCGGGCAGCAGACCCCCTCGGCGGAGCAGTGCCAGACCATGGGCGTGGCGGAAGGCCATTGCGGCCTTGCGTCGTGGAATGTCTCGGTGCGCAATGCCGGCGACGGTCAATTGCCGGCGGGATGGGTTATGCAAGATACCGGCAGCGGCGTCTGGTACACGAAGCAACTGCTGCAGGACAGTCTGCGCGTGACCGTCGATGGTAAGCAGCTGACTGGAGCGACGCAAGTGTCCTCCGACAATGGCAAGACTTGGATAGACCTTAACAAAGCGCAGGAATCACAGCGATACACGTCCTTCCGGTTCGTGGCTGACAACGCGCTTGCCCCCGGCACAACCGCGGCGATCACCTATCAAAGCCTGTTCGATTCCAGCGAAACGATCGTACGCAAGAATTCAGCCACCGCGGGAACCGGCGTCGGTGGAGCGTTCGTCGCACCCGTCACCTCCAGTGTGCAAGTCGCCTCTTTGGTTAAAGACGGTTGCGGCGATCCGGTTGACGGACAGGGGAATCCCAAATTCACCTCTTGCTCGGCCAACGGTGCCGACTACACACGTACCGCCACCCCCGATCCGGTGTCCGTGAGGCAAGTGGGATGGCGTATCAGCGCGCACGTGACCGACAATTGGCGTCGCGCGCCGCTCGTCTTCACGGAAACCCTGCCGGAGGGCCTGCACGACGTGAAGTTCGCGTTCTCCGATCATGGCGACCGCAAACAGTGGCTTACCGTGGGGGAGGCGCGGTTCACCAATACCCAGGGTGTGCAATATGTCGTTACCGTCAAGCAGACCGGCGACCGCACGTACCAGATCACCATCCCCCAACAGGCGACCGATCTCATGAACGACGGCAACGTGTATCTGTATGTGGCCGCACGCACTCCCGACATCAACGACGGCAAGTACTGGGCGGAAGGCAAATACGACGGCAAACGAGGCTGCATCGCCGATCCCACGTTGAGAAACGGTGCCGGCGATTGCCTGACGGCCAAGTATCGTAATACGGTTTCCATGGGTTCCGGCAGCATACCTTCCGTGTCCACATCGGAAACCTTCATCGATAACTTCCAGAAAACCAATACCGGCGTCGAGGACAAGCAGAACGTCGACAGCGGCTGGTCCTCCGACGGCAAAAGCTTCACCCGAACCTATTATGTGCGCGCCAACCGGTACGGTTTGAACATCGATGCCACGCATGCGAAACAGGATGACGTCCCCGATACCGATATGCTGCCCATCAAAGACACGCTGACCGTGCCGGCCATACCGGAAGGCAGCAATCCGCAGGTTACGTTCCTGGGAAACGTGACCGTGTGTCTCGCCTGGATAGGCAACGGACAGTCCTGCCCGGCCGGCAAAACGTACCAACCATCCTCGGATGCGATCGTATATCAGGAAAACGATGCCAAACTCGGCGGCGTATTGACGGTGTACGTTCCCGATTCCACGCCGGTGACCATCAGCTATCAGTACGGGTTCAAAGGCTCCGCCGGATTCGATGTGGCGAACACCGCGCAATTCGCCAACTCGCCATGGTCCGATGCCGGCGCGGCCAATGCGAACGGCGCTGCCATCAGCAGTAGCGGCGTCATCGTGCAGACGTCGACGATGCTGTTGCATAAAACCGATGATGATGCGTCCGGCTACCGGGATTTGGCCGGCGCCAAATTCGAACTGCTCGAATGGGACGGCCATGACTATGTGTCGAACAAGCCCACGCCCATTACAGCGGTGACGGACAAGGAAGGCATGATCGTCGTCGGCAAAACCCAAGGGTTGCAGTGCGGCACGGCGTATCGGATCAAAGAGCTCCAAGCGCCGCTCGGCTATGAGATCAACGACGAGCAGACCGATTTCTATCTGACGAATTGCGGCGGAGGCGCGTACTTCGGTCCGACGAACGCGGATGGCAGTCCGCATGCGTCGGTGCATCAATGGACCGGCGGCTATACGGTGACGATTCGAGACAAGAAGATCACCGGCTCGGTGTCGTGGAGCAAAGTGGATGCCGACCATCACGAGGAATATCTGTCCGGCACCACGTGGCGGCTTGAACGACGCAACGATGACGGTACGTGGAACAAGGTCAACGATTCCCTCTATAACTTCGCCGATTGCGTGGGCGACGGTGATGCCGCCTGTGCCGGCACCGGAGACAAGGATCCAGCCGTTGGCAAACTGACCATCGACAATCTCGACTGGGGTACCTACCGGCTGACGGAGGTCACCGCGCCCGGCGGATACCGGTTGCCCGACAGCGACCGTACCTGGGCCGAATTCACGATTCGCCAGGAGGATCCCAAGGCGAAAGCCGTACTGCACGGACGGGGTGATTGGGCCGGCGTTACGGACAATCGTCTGACCAATCGGCCGCAACCGGTTTCCGCGCTGCCCTCCGCGGGGCGTCGCGCCGCGTGGGCGGTGACGATTGTCGGCATGGTGGCGTCCGGAGGGGCGTTGGCGGTGTTGGCAATCGCCGCGCATATCAGAAAACGTTCATACGGGAACCGTTCCGTATGACCAATATGGATTCATCCATATATTCCATAAGGAGGAGAACAATGAAAGCAAAATCATGGATGGCGGGGATCGCTGCGGCGGCCACACTGTTTGCATCCGTAATCGCGCCGGCTGGCGCCATGGCCGAAGAGACGACCGCACCGAGTGCCCCTGCAACTTCCACGACTTGCGAGACCGCGGGCAACACCATCACGGTGCGGGGCAAGGATGCGGACGCGTTCAAGATGTGGAACGGAAATACCTCTTCGAGCAACCGTACGTTCAAAGTGGCGAAAGTCGCCGACTACAAGATTAGCAACGGCACGTCCGGTGGCTCGGTGCATCTTGAGACGGTGAAGGAATCGAAGGATGACATTATTCGGGCGATGAGAGAACTGAAATCCAATAATGGTGAATCGCTGTATATGAGTGAGGATCAGAATGGAGACCCGATGAACTGGCTTGCCAACACCGGACAGGATTCGTTGATCCGTACGTACGCGAATCATCCGGGCGTCAACGGTACTGAGCTTGACAAGATGCAGGTGAAGGTCGACGACAAGAACGATACCATGACACTCACCATGCCCGGTCCCGGCCTGTATGTGATCTCCGACGCCACGGATCCAAAGAAGCAGACCAAAGACACTGGCGATACCACCGTTGATTATTCAGGCTTCAACAATATGCTCGTCGGCACTCCGCTTGAGGGCTGCAACGTGTCGAATAACACGGGCGTCGTGGATCTGACGTCCGAGGCGAATGCCAAGACCGGTTTCACGACGACCACGCGTGGTGGTTTCAAGTTCATCAAGGTCGGTGTGGGAAGCGACAGAACCGGTTTGTCGGGTGCCAAATTCACCGTGTACTCTGACAAGAACTTCACGCAGATTCTGAAGGATGCCAAGGGTGTGGAGGTCGAAGCCACGTCCGTCGGTGAAGGCGGTCACGTCGATTTCAGCGGCTTCAAGCTGAATGCCGGTACCTATTACCTCAAGGAGACCAAGGTGCCAGATGGCTATTGGTCCGGTTCCGCGGCCAAACTGAAGGTCACGATGAAGAAGAACAGCAAGGGGGAGATCGAGCTGGAGTCGATCACCGACATGAACGTTCCCGCCAGCGGGCTGCTCAGCTATGGTGAAGATAACCTTTGGGTGTACCGCAACATCAAGAGCATCAGCCAGCTGCCGCTGACCGGTGCCATGGGCATGGCCATCCTCGGCGTCGTGGCGGTGCTGTGCATCGGCGGCGCCTCGATTATCATCGTTCGCGCCCGCAAAACGAAGCGTAGCTTCGCAGCCTGAGTAAGGGCCGAATGACGCCGGTGGCACCTTCGTTCGAGCAGCTGGTCGACGTTGCCAGAGAATACCGGGCGTATGCCCGCATGCGGCGGCGATTGCACGTGATGTACGCCGTCGCGGGCATTTTGATCGCCGTGGCGGTAATATGCACGGTGGTTCCGCTGCTGATGCAGTATGCGTCGCAGACATCCATGTCCGCGTCGACGTCTTCCGTCGAACAGCAGGTACGACTGTGGCCGGAAAGCCGGATTGATGACGAATTGCGGGCGGCGCGTGCATACAACCGCGATCTCGCCCGATCCGGGCAGCCGGTGCTGGGAGCCCAGGTCGACCCGTTCAGTAACGGGGAACGCCTGTCCTCCCAGTCAGCGCAGGATCAACGCTACGGCAGGCTGCTCAACGAAGGTCACGGCATCATGGGCCGCGTGTCCATACCGAAGATCTCGGTGGATCTTCCCATCTATCACGGCACCGGAGACAAGCAATTGTCCCTTGGCTCCGGGCATCTGTATGGCACGAGCCTGCCGGTCGGCGGCAACAATACCCATGCGGTCATCACCGGCCATCGCGGCATGGTGCAGGCGCAGATGTTCACCAGATTGGATGAAATGCGCGAAGGTGATTTCATCTACATCTCAACGATGAACAGGACCCTGGCCTACGAAGTCGATCGCATCACCGTAATCGAACCGACCGATACCTCACAGCTACGCATTGTTCCCGGGCAGGATCGGCTGACGTTGATGACCTGTACGCCATACGGCATCAATTCCCACCGGCTCCTGGTCTCCGGCCATCGTGTGAGCATTCCCGTTCCCGCCCCCGATCCGACCGATCTGCATGACGGCCGGACCGCCGGCGCATGGGTGTGCGGGGCAGTGCTTCTGTGTGGTTGGGGCGGCATTGCGGTGGTTCGTCGGCGTAAGCGCGCGCCGGAAGGGCCCGTGCGCCATGCCGTGTGGCTGCGATAGGCGATTGCAATCTGCGACACGCCGTGATTTGGTGATTGAGGCATGTGTGCGTATTATTTCATCTTGCGGTGATCAGAGCCTAGGTGAGACGCCCGGTTCCATTCCGAACCCGGAAGCTAAGGCCTAGCACGGCGATGGTACTGCACTCGAGAGGGTGTGGGAGAGTAGCACGTCGCCGCACTTAAACTTTTTAATCCCGAGTCGAGCACTGCTCCTCGGGATTTTTCATTACGCGATTCGCCCAAGTCCAATTATGGTCCGATTATGTGCGAAGGCGAATCCAGTGATCACTGATTGCGGCGCTCAGGCAGCGAAAACCACCAACAGAACAATGCCGTTTCAACAAAAATGACAGGTAATGGTATGAGCCACCACCAGCCTGTGGTGCCGAATTCGTTCGCGGGCGCAATAATCCAAGGATGCGAGCCCAGCCACCCCAGGAATACGGCTATGGTTGATCCCAACGACATGGTTATTCCTAAAGGTCTGAACAAACGCATGAGCTGGAATCGTGACACACCGAATTCTTGAAGCGTCCAGCGTAACGCTGACTGCGATTGACGGGTTGATATAGCCAATGCGGCGAATGTCAGGCCGCTGATAATCGTAGCCAAAGCCGGCATGGCAATGGCGCGTGCCATGTAGGAGCGGTAAGAGGTGGTGTCGTGTTCGGTAATGAATGCATACCCGCAACGGTTAATGATGTCAGATCGGATTGAATCGCGAACGCCGGAAGCGATTGACGGGAAATCAGTAATAACGAGAGCATGCCGGTTGCTCGGTGCAAGTCCAAGCGTCTTTGCCTGCGGTGAGTCGATTCCAAGAACCACGCCAGGCATGGTGTAATCATTGAGCAGCAAGTCGGTACCCTCGGTGGATACTCGTGCTGCTTGAGTTATTTTTTGGGTTGCGGGATCAATGAGAATGATGCCAGTGTTGCCGCTTTCAGTAATATGAACGTCGTTGGTTTTACCGGCTAAAGATGAGTTGCTATCAACAAGCATGACAGTGGTTTCATTATCGGAATCTGAGTAGCAATCCGCGTCGTCGGAACCATGTTGAGTGACGCAATCGTAAGCATGGGAAGTCGCGGCGCGGACCAGATACCGGGATTCATCCGGTGCCGTGAGCACGACGGCTTTATCTAGAGTCTCGGGATATTTGCCGGAAAGATAGTTCAAGTCATCCTGAGTCAAATAATCGGCGATGAACAGTCCATTATCCGAATTGCCTGTCGCTATCATCATTTGCCCGCTGAACAATGAGCTGGCACCTAACAGTAGGAGTGCCAATGCACATACTGGGGCAGACAAACTTCGTGTACGTTCTATCGCACTGCATTGTGCTGGCGTGCGGAAAAGCCAAGGTAGTGAAAGGAGCAGAGGTCCCAGAGCACAAGCCCCCATGATCGAGCCTACTGATCCACCAAACGGCCATGCGGCTGCATGATAACGTTCTATCGCCACACAAGAAAACATCAGAACGGCCGAGGAAGGAATGATGTACCATAATGCGTTTCTGGTTGTGATGTCATGCTTAAAGGATATGCGGAAGAACAAAACCAACCATGTCAAGCATAGCGAGCACAGCAAAATCGCTGCGACAAAAAAGATGGACAGCAGGGAAGTTGCTGATGGTTGCCATTCCCAATATTGGGCGAATATGCTGCCTATGGTCCTGTAACTAAGACCGAATACCGCATATCCGGCTGCGATGCCGATTGCGGCTCCAGGTATTGTGCAAATAAGCAATCCTCGGAACACTGTCCATCTGCTGATGGTGAGGGGAAATCCGCAAGCTACCAGAGCTTCTACCACAGCATCTCCGGAACACTGACCTGCTCGGAAGAATGCCGTCATTACTGCGATATGTATGCACAGCAAGCAAAGGAACAGAACTATTCCGTACCATTGGCATCCTGGCAGATCGCGAGTACGAACCGTTTCTTCGGCATTTCGTATTGTCGATTTGATGTATCCGATATTGACATTGTTGGTTGCGCTCTCTTTTGCGACTTCTCCCTGATTTACAGTAGCGTCATCGTCGGTGAGCCACATTTGTATGTTTTGGAGATTGTCTTTGGAAGACACTGCTGTTGCGTACACGGTGTTGGTGTTCGCAGCATCGACGGTGATGCCAATGAGCTTATAGTCGTTTGATAATGCGGAATCGTCACATTGCACGGTGACTATATCTCCCAGCTGGGCGTCAATTTGTTCAGCTGCGGCCCGAGACAGGGAGATTTCACTTTTTTGCGACGGCTGATGCCCTTCGATGAGCGTGCCATATCGTGAGGGGCCTGTTAGGAAAGTTATGTCTGCGATGGTGTTTCGTGAAGAGCCTCTGGCGGAGGTGAGGCCTACTGATCCTTGTGTGGATTTGACGCCGATGACCTTACCGTTTTGGACTTGTTGCCTGAGTTCTTCGGCTACATCGTTGCTGCCTCCTGAAATTTGATATGTGTACCCTCCGGATTGACCTGCTGCGCCTTCTTTGGCGGCCTGTACGTATAGATATAAGCTGTTCAAGGCCACCACGGGTAGCATCGCCGACAATAATGCCACCACAAAGAGTGAGATGGTGAGCATCGGATGGAATCTCAAATATCCAGAGGTAACGTGCCTCGTGATTCCAGTGCTGTGGCAAGGCATGCCATTCATTGCTCCACCAACTTGTGGTCCTGAATGCGCACAATGCGGTCACTGTGCTGCGCGACCGTAGCGTCATGCGTTGCGATTATGACAATGGATCGCTCTTTGTGGGCAATATCTGAAAGCAATGTTGCGATTGCCTGCGTATTTTCCTCATCAAGCGCGCCGGTGGGTTCATCCGCGAGAATCACACGTGGTTTCATGGCGATCGCGCGTGCGATGGCCACACGTTGCTGCTCTCCTCCTGACAATTGGCCAGCCAAATGGTTTGCATAGCCTGCTAAATGCACTTCTTCAAGCAAGTTATCGATTGTGTTGTTCTCGGCGCGGGAAGTTTCCTTAATCTTGGTTTGTCCGAGGTTCTTATGCGCCGCTTCAAACGCCAACATGATGTTTTCTCGCACGTCAAGATATGGAACGAGCCTGTAATCCTGAAATATGCGCATGCATAAAGATCCGAGAAGATTTTTTCGATCAATGGAATTGACATTTGCGCCATCAATGGTGACGGAGCCAGTGTCTGGTTGTAAAGAACCGTCCATCAAACGCAGCAAAGTGGTCTTTCCTGAGCCGGAAGGTCCCATTATTGCCGTTGTCGAACCTTCTTCGAATAATGCGCTCGCATTGTCTAAAATCAGACGTTTTCCATACGAAAACCCCACGTGGTCAAGTTCCAGCATGGTATAGCCCCCTCTCGGTATACATGAGCAGCCATTGCTCTTGCGTAAGGCGTCGTACCCCCATTAGTTACGATTTCTTATGTGTCCAGCATAATAGCATTTAATGGTTGGGGGCAAGATGGTGATTTTTGTGTTTCGATTGTTTTTCGTTAAATTTATGGAGACGATTGCGACTATTTGCCAGCGAATGTGGAAGTTGGGGTACTATAAAGCCGCACTATTGCCGATGGCGTTCGTCATGAACTCGGTTTTGATGGCTGATTTGATGATTGATGTATTGACTGATGGAACGCAATGCCCATGTTGGAGGATGTATGGCACGGTCTGGTACGCCTACGAAACCGCGTACGGCGCAGGCGAAGGCTGTTAAGCCTATTCGCACGTTGAAGAAAACTAAGTCGCATCGCGTGCGCAATATCATATGCGGTTTTCTGGCTGGCATTCTATCGATTGCGGCTTTGCTGGGCACTGTTTCGCACATACTGCCTGCTGAGATTCAGGCGTGGCCGTATGTTCCCATCATCGTTTCATTGGTGCCTTGGTTTGCGATTCTTGCAGTAATCGCGTTGGTTTGCGGCATTGTTTCGAAACGAACAATGTCGGTATTGCTTGCGATTGCAGCGATCGCTTTGCAAGTATGGTGGCAGTATCCGTTTTTCTACAATGAAACGAAGCTTCCGCGTGCCGCGATTGCAGCGGTTTCGGGAGCGTCCGCCAACACGCAGGATGATTATGCTCGTTTGATGACGTGCAACGTATTTAAGGGTCGTGCCGACGCTCAGGAAATCGTCGATGTGGTGCGTAGCGAGCGCGTGGAAGTGCTGGCATTGCAAGAAACGACCGATGCTTTCGTGGACGAGTTGAACAAGGCTGGTATTGGCGATTTGCTGCCGTATGCGCAGGTGGCAAGCTCAGACGGCGTGTATGGCAATGGTTTGTGGTCGGCGAGTCCGCTTGTTGATCCAGCTGATGATGATGTTGATTCGAGTGCGTCGTTCATGCCAGGAGCCACGGTTGCATTCAATGATGGTCAGACGCAGATCCGTTTCGTTTCGGTACATACCACGTCTCCGACCGATGGATATTGGCAGCAGTGGAAGCGTTCATTGGATGAGCTTGGTCGACTCCGGTACGATACGTCTCGCAGGTACGTGTTCATGGGTGATTTCAATGCGACCGACGATCATACGCCGTTCCGCAATTTCTTGGGAGCGCGGTTTACGGATGCGGCCAAGCAGGCGGCTGGGGGATTGGTGTTCACGTGGCCTGCGAATATCGATTATGTGCCGACGTTTGCGGGCATTGACCATATCGTATTGGATTCCGGCATGTTGGCCGGTCGGGTCAAATCGTTGAAAATCGATGGAAGTGATCACAAGGCGTTGCTGGCAACCGTGCAATTCGACGTGTGAGAAGAGTGTCGGCGCAACTACGTATCGACGTATCGGCTGCGTATCCGCATAAAATAAAGTGCCCCAGATAGGAATCGAACCTACGACACCTTCTTTAGGAGAGAAGTGCTCTATCCACTGAGCTACTGAGGCAACGAATCTTCATTCTACACACATTCCGGACGAGTGTGGTGCCGAAATGAAGAAATCCGAAATTTCTGCATGACTGTACGCCATATAACGCCTTGTAAAAACGTGTGGCGCACAGTCAGGAAAACGATGTATTGGCGGTATTTTCAGGCCAGATTGTCTTGCGTTCCAGCGGTATTGGCCGCAGTGGCCTGTTCCGCCTGTGCTGCGTCAAGCTTGGCGCGTACTTCGCTGAGCAAACTTTGGGCGCGCTTGGCAAGAGCCTCGCCAAGCTCCCACTGGCGCATGGACTGGTCAAGGTTAAGTCCGCCGGCTTCAAGTGCCTGCACGGCCTGAATGAGCTGATCTCGAGCCTCTTCATAAGGCATTTGTGCGATGGCTTCGCGTTCCTTGTCGGTCAGGCTGGATGCGGGGGTGGTTTCGTTGGTCATTGCTACTCCTTCGTTACGGTGGTGACTTCGGACACGATCATGCCGTGCTTCAATGTCATGGTGAGTTGGTCGCCGGTGTTCACAGCGTTCGCATCGTCGATTACATGGCCGTCCGCTCCCTGCACTACCGCATAGCCTCGGTTGAGGGTGGATTGTGGGCTGAGCGCGGTCAGTGAAGCGTGCGCTTTTTCGATGGTGAGACTTGCGTCGTCAAGAATACGTGTCAAGCCGATTCTCATGCGGGTTCTTGCGTCGTCGATGAGACGCTGATGCGGTTCCAGCATGGTGAGCGGCTGTGTAAGGCTTGGACGGTTCGCATAGCCTTCGATCAGTCTTGTTTCATTGTTGACGGTGGCGTCGATGCGCATGCGCATGCGTTCGATGTTCACATTGATGAGTTGCATCTGCTCACGAACGTCTGGCACGACTTTCTTTGCCGCATCCGTTGGCGTGGATGCACGCAAGTCGGCGACCAAATCAAGCAATGTCCAATCATCCTCATGACCGATCGCGGAAATCAACGGCGTATGGGCGGCTGCCGCGGCGCGCACCACACCTTCGTCGGAAAATCCGATCAGATCTTCGAAAGCGCCGCCGCCACGGGCCACAATGATTACATCGACGTCGGGATCGGCATCCATCTGCGCGATCGCCTTGATCACATCGGAAGGGCACTGCTCACCCTGCACATGCACATGCGTCACTTTGAAATCGACAACAGGCCAACGCAATCTCACATTGGTGATGACATCGCCTTCCGCGCGGGCCTGCGGGGCGCAAATCAGACCGATGCAATGCGGAAACTCTGGTAGTGGCTGCTTGCGGTCGGCGTCGAACAATCCTTCGCCTTTAAGCTTCTTGCGTAATTCGTCGATCATGGCTTTCAGGCTGCCGCCCGCGCCTGCGGCGATGATGGCGTCACCGCGTAAAGACAGGGAGGTGCGTTTCATCCACAGATTCGGTTTGCCGTGGATGATGACACGATCGCCCTGCACGAAAGGAGTGGCTGCTGCGGCGAACTGTCCGAAGCCGTTGACCTCCAACGCAATGTCCTGATAATCATCGCGCAACGTGATGTAGGCACTGCCCTGACGTCTGGTGTTGATCTGTGTGATCTGCCCGGCCACCCAAACCGATGGCCACCGTTCAACGGCCATGTGGAATTTCTCGCTGAGCAGACTTACCGGCCAGGGGTTGTCAGCGGTGGTTTCGCCGGCCAGTCGCGGCAGCGGTTTGCTGTTCGATTGCGCTGTCGGGGGTGTGTAATCCTGGTTCCAAGTCATAGTTCAAGATTCCATCATCTTGCGGACAAATGAAACACATGTTCGAATCGCGTGAGGGTACCCCGCCTTGTATAGTCCCTCTTCGGTGCCTGCGTCAAATCGACACTCGGGCGACACTCCGTGGCGAAATCGTTACCTTTGTCACACAGGTTAAGGAATGGCGGAATCAAGCCAAAAATGGAATATATAGTCTTACCGTCGGCGTGCCGCTACTACATTTAGTGCTGGCTATGGCGTAGAGTCTATGGACGTAGAAAACGTATGGCATGCGAAACAAAGCATGAAAACCTGGTCGGATGGGGTCCGACCCGGAAAGGATGATGAATGGAAACGCAGGCTCTGAATGCCGTCTCCGCAACCGTTAAAACGGGAACCGGTAAGGTGCTCGTTGAGAAGCGCGACGGTCGTGTGGTCGACTTCGATCCGATCAACATCATCAGCGCGGTGAAGTCAGCCTTCGCCGACCTTGATAAGAAGATTGGGCCGCAGGAGGAACAGCTGATCCGTGATATCGCCAATCAGGTCGAAGCTGAAATCAAGGATCGTTACAACGGTCCCGCCAAGATCGAAGACATCCAGAATCTCGTTGAACACGGCCTGATCGAAGACCACCTGTACGATGTGGCGCGCACATACACCAACTACCGTCTGAACAAAGACATCGAACGTGCCAAGGCCACCGACATCAACGAAGCCGTCAAGCGTTTGGTGAACCGTGACGAGGCTCTGGTGCGCGAGAACGCCAACAAGGATTCCAACGTCTACTCCACCCAGCGCGATCTGCTGGCGGGCGCGGTGTCCAAGGCGTCCGCCTTCTCCATGCTGCCGGATGCGGTCTCCAACGCCCATATGAAGGGTGACATCCACTTCCACGACGCCGACTACTCGCCGTTCACCGCACAATCCAACTGCTCTCTGCCGAACTATTGGGATATGCTCGCCAACGGCTTCACCCTCGGCAACGCGCCGATGGGCTCGCCGAACAGTATCTCCATCGCTGCCACGCAGATTACCCAGATCATGAAGGACGTGGCTTCCAGCCAATATGGTGGCCAGACCGCCAACCGTGCCGATGAGCACTTCGTTGAATATGCCAGGAAAGATTACGATAAATTCCTTGAGCAGGCCCACGAGATCATGCCTGACGACCTGCCGATTGAAATCGCCGAACGCCAGGTACGCTTGGCCAAGGATGTCGAACCGAAGCGTCTGCATTTCGAAAAGGACCGTCCGGCCCTGCCGATGGACGAGCCGTTCAACAAGGATGCCAGCCGTTTGCAGCAGCTGCGCGAGGTGTGGGCGAAGATCCAGACCCGCAAGGCCATCTACGACGCCATGCAGACCATGGAATACCAGATCAACTCCAATCGTGTGTCGAACGGCCAGACCCCGTTCGTGACCGTTGGCTTCGGTTTGGGCACCGACTGGTTCGCCCGCGAGATTCAGCGTGCCATCTTCCTGAACCGTATCCGCGGCCTCGGTTCCGAACACCACACCGCCATTTTCCCGAAGCTCGTGTTCACCATCAAGCATGGTGTGAACGCCGATCCGGGCGATCCGAACTACGATCTGAAGCAGCTCGCCCTCGAATGCGCCACCAAGCGCATGTATCCTGACGTGATCTTCTACGAGAACATCGTGAAGATTACCGGCTCCTTCAAAGCCCCGATGGGATGCCGTTCCTTCCTGCAGGGTTGGATTGATCCGGCGACCGGCAAGGACGTGGAAGACGGACGCATGAACCTTGGCGTCGTCACCGTGAACGTTCCGCGCATCGCACTGGAATCCCACGGCGACAAGGATCGCTTCTGGAAGATCTTCGACGAGCGTATGGCCGTGGCTCATCAGGCATTGCAATTCCGTATCATGCGTTGCAAGCAGGCCGCGCCGGTCAATGCGCCGACCCTGTTCCGTTTCGGAGCCTTCGGTCGCCTCGGCGCCAACGACAGCGTCGACCAACTGTTCCGCAACGAACGTGCCACCGTTTCCCTGGGCTACATTGGCCTGTATGAGGCGACCAGCGTGTTCTACGGCAAGAACTGGATGCGCGACCACGGCTGGGATCCGCAAGGCAAGGAATTCGCACTGTCCATCGTCAAGCGCATGAACGAGCTGTGCAAGGAATGGAGCGACGCGGAAGGCTACCACTATTCCGTGTACTCCACGCCGGCCGAATCCCTCACCGACCGCTTCAACCGTATGGACCATGAGAAGTTCGGCGAAGTGGAAGGCGTGACCGACCACGACTTCTACACCAACTCCTTCCACTACCCGGTCTGGCTGCAGCCAACCCCAATGGAAAAGCTCAACTACGAGAAGGACTTCCCGTACTACGCGTCCGGCGGCTTCATCAACTACTGCGAGTTCCCGTGCCTGCAGTCCAACCCCAAGGCACTCGAGGCGGTGTGGGATTACGCCTACAACATCGGCATCGGCTACCTGGGTACGAACACGCCGATCGACCGCTGCTACGATTGCGGATTCCAAGGCGACTTCGAGCCTACTGAGGAAGGTTTCAAGTGCCCGGAGTGCGGCAACTCCGACCCGGACCACTGCAACGTGACCAAGCGCACCTGCGGCTACTTGGGCAACCCGGTGCAGCGCCCGATGGTGCACGGACGTCACGAGGAGATCGCGCACCGCGTCAAGCATATGAGCGGTGAAACCGGTCATGTCACCTTGAGCGACGGTTCCGAACGTGAATGGTTCGAGGAAGCCAAGTAAGGGCCGCATTGGCAGCAAACATAAACGAAATATGAAAGAGGGTGGATTTCCACCCTCTTTCATTCTGTGATAATCATGAGGCAAGCAGCAATCGCAAAACGCGACGCAACGGCAAAACGTGAAGGGACAACGTATGATCAGCAGCGCGAATCCAGCAATTCAACGTCGTGACTTTGCAGCGGACGAAACCAATCGCGGGCCTTTCATCCCCACAACTCGTTCCAACAATCCCAAAGCAGGGCAATGGACCAATCGCATGAGCCGCAATATGATTGCCGACTACAAACGGTTCCTCATGACCGACGGAGAAGGCATCCGATGCTCGCTGTACGTGTCGGGCTGCCCGTTCCATTGCGAGGAATGCTACAACACATCAATCTGGGATTTCCAAGCCGGCCACGAATACAACGACAAGCTCGAAGCGCAAATCATGGATGACTTAAGCCAATCGTATGTGCAAGGCATCACCTTCCTCGGAGGTGAACCATTGCTCAACACGGGCGTGCTGTTGCCTCTCGCGCGAAAAATCCGCGAACGGTTCGGTAATACCAAAGATATTTGGTGCTGGACCGGCTACACGTGGGAAGAGCTCATGCGCGAAGGCGAAAGCCCCGACAAGCGCGAACTGCTCGAACTAATCGACATTCTAGTGGACGGCCGTTATATCAAAGAATTACATGATTCCCTGCTGCAATTCCGCGGAAGCAGCAACCAACGCATCATCGACGTGCCGAAATCACTGGAAAACGGGCGAGTGGTGATTTGGCCGAAATTACATGATCAAACACGATTCATTCCCGAAATATACGGCAAAGACCGTTCTGCTGGGGAAGGCGGCGCATCCTGACATGGAAATGTTTGGGTGGGTTTGCGATTTCGGCGTTCGTCGAGTGTCCGGATGCATAATTAGGCACATTGACTGGATTGGTTGTCTAGTTTATGCGCTGTTTCGTCCCTTTTATGCTGATTGTGAGCATTCACGAAGCGCTTAGGCGTGGGCACAGACTACGATTACATGATTGGATAACCGGGGTAGGGGCTTCCATGCCTGCTATGGAATGCAGCCCGGCGGATAGAACGATAGAGGTTGATACATGGTTGAAGCAGCAGAAGCCGGGACCGAAACGCACGGCACAAAGCCGTTGCGTGTAGGTCTTGATATCGGTTCCACTACTGTGAAGGCGGTGGTGCTCGATCAGTCCGACGCGCTCGCTGACGCGCTGTTCTCCGATTATCGGCGTCACCACGCGAATGTGCGCGCCACCGTGGCCGGGCTACTGGCTGACATCCACAAAGAATTGGAAAAGCTTGGCCGAGGCGACGAGCCGATTCGTCTGGCCATCACCGGTTCAGGCGGTCTTGCTCTTGCAGACAGCCTCGACGTGCCCTTCGTTCAGGAGGTCATCGCCGAAACCGAAGCCATTGACAAGGAATATCCGCAGGCTGACGTGATTATCGAACTTGGTGGTGAAGACGCAAAAATCACCTATCTCAAGCCGACTCCGGAACAGCGTATGAACGGTTCCTGTGCAGGCGGTACCGGCGCGTTCATCGACCAGATGGCAACACTGCTCGACACCGACGCCGCTGGTCTGAACGAAATGGCCACGCAATACGAAACCCTGTATCCGATCGCATCACGTTGCGGCGTCTTCGCCAAAACCGATTTGCAGCCGCTTATCAACGACGGTGCGGCCAAGCCGGATCTGGCCGCCTCCATCTTCACCGCAGTGGCCACGCAAACCATTGCGGGTCTTGCCTCCGGGCGCCCGATTCACGGAACCGTGATCTTCCTGGGCGGTCCGTTGTTCTTCATGTCCGAGCTGCGAGCCGCGTTCAAGCGTGCGCTCGACGGCAAAGTGGACGAATTCATTGTTCCGACCGACGCTCACCTGTACGTGGCATACGGTGCTGCATTGCAGGCCGATCAGGATGGTGACGACCTTGACTAAGCATTACGAAGCACGAACCTGTGCCGACCTTCTGGCGCGACTGGACGAACTGGAAAACTTGCCGTCCAACACCCCGACCATGCCTCCGCTGTTCGCTACCGAATCGGATCGCACCGCATTCAACGAACGACATCATCGCGAGCATATCCATCAAGGCACGCTCGAAGGAGCCCAAGGACCGCACTTCCTGGGCATCGACGCCGGTTCCACCACCATCAAAGCGACATTGGTGAACGACGATCGCGAAATCGTATGGTCCTCTTACGCGACCAACGAAGGCAGCCCGCTGACGGCAGCCGTGCAAATCGTCAAAAAAATCCAAGCCGAACTCCCCGAAGGCGCATGGATCGCACGATCCTGCGCGACCGGCTATGGCGAAGGCCTCATCACCACCGGCCTGCATCTTGACGAAGGTGTAGTGGAAACCATGGCTCACTATCGCGGTGCCGAAATGGTAAGCCCGGGCGTCACCGCCGTCATCGATATCGGCGGCCAAGACATGAAATATCTCGCCATCAACGATGGCGTGATTGACTCCATCGCAGTGAACGAAGCATGCTCATCCGGCTGCGGATCGTTCCTGCAAACGTTCGCCATTTCCATGGGCCTGACCATTCAGGAATTCACCCAAGCGGCGCTCAACTCCACCCATCCGGTCGATTTGGGCTCCCGATGCACCGTGTTCATGAACTCGTCCGTGAAGCAGGCGCAAAAGGAAGGCGCGTCCATCGAAGACATCGCCGCAGGCCTGTGCTATTCCGTAGTGCGCAACGCCCTCTACAAGGTAATCAAACTACGTGATTCCGGCGAACTTGGCGACACCGTGGTAGTGCAGGGCGGCACGTTCCTCAACGACGCTGTACTCCGCGCATTCGAACTGCTCACAGAACGTGAAGTGACCCGACCGAACATCGCAGGACTCATGGGTGCATACGGTGCCGCACTGACCGCACGCATGCACTATGCCGACGAAGCGGAAGACGAAGACGTCGATACCACCGACACCAAAAAGGTGGTGATCGCAGACGTACGTCATACCGCATCGAACATTTTGAGCGGCGAAGAACTCGACAACCTGTCGATGACCTCCGAACGAGACGTGTGCAAGCTGTGCCAAAACCACTGCAAGCTCACCATCACCACCTTCCAAGACGGATCCCGTTACGTGACCGGCAACCGTTGCGAACGAGGCGGAGACGCGAAAAAGAAGCGTTCCGATCGCCCGAACCTCTACGACTACAAGTACAAGCGTTGCTTCGCCTACCGCAGACTCACCGACAAAAACGCAACCCGCGGCGAAATCGGCATTCCGCGCGTACTCAACATGTACGAGAACTATCCGTTCTGGTTCACACTGCTCACCTCGCTCGGCTTCAAAGTGATGATTTCCGGACGAAGCTCGCACGAACTGTTCGAAACGGGCATCGAATCCATCGCATCCGAAAACATCTGCTATCCGGCCAAACTTGTGCACGGACACATCAAATGGCTGCTGAACAAAGGTGTGAAAAACATCTTCTACCCGTGTGTCAGCTACGAAGAGAACCTGGTGCCCAACACCGACAACCACTACAACTGCCCGGTGGTAGCCAACTATCCCGTGGTCATCGGCGCGAACATGCCCGAACTGCGCGAAGAAGGCATCCGCTACATGCGCCCATACTTCAACATGGCCAACCATGAACTCATGGTCGACCGCATCGTCGAAGAATTCGCCTGGGCCAACGTGACCCGTGAAGAAGCCGAAATTGCAGTCAAAGCGGCATATGCCGAAAACGAAGTCTTCAAACACGACGTGCAAATGGAAGGCCTCAAGGCACTCGCCTACATGAAGGAACACGACTGCCGAGGCATCGTGCTCGCAGGCCGCCCATACCATATCGACCCGGAAGTCAACCATGGCATTCCGGAAACCATATGCTCGCTCGGCATGGTGGTATTGTCTGAAGATTCGATCTGCGAACTGCAGCCGGGGGAGAAGCTCAACCCGAGCGAATTCCTCGCAGCCGATGAAGACGATCCACGTAAGAAGAACGCAAACGGCTTCCGCCATGTGGAAGACCGCAAGGTCACCAAAATGCCACTGCGCGTCACCAATCAGTGGGCCTACCATTCCCGTCTGTACGCGGCGGCCAATTTCGTCGCTTCGTACCCCGGCCTCGAACTCGTGCAGCTCAACTCCTTCGGCTGCGGTCTTGACGCCATCACCACCGATCAGGTGTCGGAGATCCTGGCGGACAAGGCCGACGTGTACACCATGCTGAAAATCGACGAAGTCTCCAACCTGGGCGCGGCGAAAATCCGCCTTCGCTCACTCAAAGCAGCCGTCGAAGAGCGTGAACGCAACCATCGCCGCGCTCTGGCCGGTGCCGTGCCCGGCAAGCAGGATCAGCCGGTGCAATCGGATGCCGTGGCTGAAGCGAAAGCCAAGCTGGAAATGGCTCAGGCGCAGCTCGCCGAAGCGCAGGCCCAGCTTGAATCCGCCGAAGCCGATGCCAAGCGTGGCGAATTCCGCAAGACCGGAACTGAAGCGCCGACTCCGGGCCGTCAAGTCATGCTTAACACCGTGATGAAAGCCAATCCGAAACTCACCGAAGCCGTTAAAGCCGCATCCAAGCGTGCCGCGGAAAACGGCATCGGCGAAGTGAAGAAGTCCGCGCACAATTCCGCCACCATGTCGAAGTACGCCAACCGCGTGCCATTCGGCAAAGACATGAAGGACTACACCATCGTGGCTCCGCAGATGAGCCCGATTCACTTCTCCCTGGTGGAATCCGCGATCCGCTCCGGCGGCTACAAGTTCGACATTCTCGAACACGCCAGCCGTGAAAACGTGGAAACCGGCCTCAAATATGTCAACAACGACGCCTGCTATCCGGCCATCATGGTTATCGGTCAGCTCGTGGACGCGATTTTGGACGGCAAATACGATCCGGAACACACCGCGCTCGCCATCACCCAGACCGGCGGCATGTGCCGAGCCACAAACTATTTCGGTCTGATTCGCAAGGCGCTGGTTGATGCCGGTTACCCGCAGATCCCGGTTATCGCCATCTCCACGCAGGGCATTGAGGATAATCCCGGTTTCAAAGCCACGCCGGCGCTGTTGCATCGTGCTATCAAGGCGCTGATCATCGGCGATCTGCTGATGAAATGCCTGTACCGCGTGCGTCCGTACGAGGTGACGCCGGACAGCGCTAACCAGCTGTATCACACGTGGAACACCATCGTGCGTGAAACGTTGGAACACCACGGCTATTCCAAGACGGCACGTAAGTTCATCGGCAAGGGGTATCTGTCGTACCAGACGCTCGTCAAGGAGATTGTGAAATCCTTCGACGCGCTGCCTTTGAAGGACGAACCGCGCAAGGTGCGCGTTGGCGTGGTGGGCGAAATTCTCGTCAAATATCAGCCGGACGCCAACAACCATGTGGTCGACGTGATCGAATCGCAGAATTGCGAGGCTGTGGTACCGGGTATCATGGAATTCATGACCACCCGCCCGTACATTTCCGACTGGAACGAGCATTACCTCGGCATGGGCGGCAACAAGCTTGGCTACGCGCTGATGCGCAAGGCGCTTGACATGTACAACGCTCCTGTGCACAAGGCGATCGATTTGGCACATGGCAAGTTCTCCCAGGACCTGCCGATGCCGGAACTCGTGAAGAAGGCCGACGAGGTCACTTCCGTGGGCGTGCAGGCTGGTGAAGGTTGGCTGCTAACTGCGGAAATCCTTGAGCTCATCGAATCCGGTTGTCCGAACGTGATTTGTGCGCAGCCGTTCGCCTGCCTGCCGAACCACGTGACCGGTCGAGGCATGTTCGGCAAGATTCGCCGCCTGCATCCGGAAGCCAACATCGTATCCATCGATTACGATCCGGGCGCATCCGAAGCGAACCAGCTCAACCGCATCAAACTGATGATCGCAGCCGCCAAGAAGGCTCACAAGGCCGCGCAGCAGGGTGAGGCGGCGCAAGGCGAAAAAGCTGCTTGACCATAGGCAGATAAATCAATACACACTGACTGAAATTGACTAAAATACCGACGCTGACAACATCTTCAGCGTCGGTATTTTTTAATTTCTTCAAGGCGTTTTTCCAGCGGTAGTGGGTATTCCTTCTGCCTTTATTGACGGTTGTCGATTGTTATTGGTCGGCTTATGTGTAGCATGTCTATTTTGATTGGAAAAGTCCGTTTGATTCGGCCTGTGCGAGAGGATGTTATCAGTTTTTCGTATAGCGATCGCGCCGTGCTCATCAATGAGTTTCGATAGGATTGCCAACATGACAATGCCACGAATTTCTTATGCGCACCTGCTTACCGAGCCGAATCCGAAGCATGTGGAAAGTCTGGTCAAATTCTTCGAATCAGGCTGCCAAGAGCGCGGAACCGGTGGTTTCGGTGTGGAAATCGAGCATCTGCCGGTGCATAACAGCGATGATACCGCCGTGAACTATTACGAGGAGAACGGCATCGAGGCGTTGCTGAACCGCATTCGCCCGTATTACGACGAAAGCAAGGAATACTGGGAGAACGGCGGGCTTGTTGGTCTTGGCCGCGAAGGTATTTCCGTGTCGCTTGAGCCGGGCGGTCAGCTGGAATGCTCGCTGGGTATTCTGCGCAAGCCGGAAGATCTGTGCACGATTTACGGTGCGTTCCGCCGTGAAGTCGATCCTGTGCTTGACGATCTCGGCTTCCGCTTGGTCAATTACGGGTATCAGCCGAAGTCCGGCTATGCCGACATTCCCGTCAATCCGAAGGACCGTTACAAGGCGATGACCGCGTATTTGGGACGCGTCGGCCAGTTCGGCCCGTGCATGATGCGCTGCTCCGCATCGACGCAGGTCAGCATTGACTATGTTTCCGAACAGGATGCGATTTCCAAGCTGCGTTTGGGTACGGTGGTCGGTCCGATCCTCGCATGGTTCTTCCGTAACACCCCGTATTTCGAGGGGCAGGAGAATCCGTATCCGCTGCTGCGCCAACGCATGTGGGATTATTTGGATTTCCAGCGTACGAACGTTATTCCAGGATTGTTCGATTCTCGCTTCGGTTGGGAAGATTATGCGGTCGACGTGTTGAGCACGCCGATGATGTTCGCTGATCTGACGCACACTCCGGAAGCGTTGGAAACTCCCGGAACTGATCTGCATCATCCTGCATTCTACGAGAATGCGAACGACGTGTATCCTGATCGTGAACTCAACGCATACGAAATCAATCATGTGATTTCCACACATTTCAATGACGTCCGTTTGAAGAACTTCATTGAATTCCGTCACTGGGATTCGCTGCCGGTAGCGCGTGCGGAACGGTTGACGGAAATCATCGGATCGCTGTTCTACGATCCGACGAACCGTGAGCGTCTCGAATCGTATTTCGATGGTATTCGTGAGGAAGACGTGTTTGAGGCGAAGGCGAACCTGCAGGCGCATGGACATCAGGCCGCTCCGTATGGCAATTCGCTGGAATTCTGGCAGGAATTCTTAGGGCTCGAAGGTGTGCTTGCCGACGAACCCGGCGATCCAAAGCATCCTGACGTATTCCAGAAGTAAAACTGCTTTTCGAATATTTTTGGTTGGCTGAGGCTGACTGAATGTGATCTCGAAGTGGTTTTGAATGTAATTTCGAGCTGGTCTGTTGAAGATCGGCTCGTTTTTATGTGGCGAGTGGAAATGCTGTGTTTTGATACGATTTCGCCTGTCTAATGAACGGTAGATAGTACACTGTTCCGTATGGGTAATGAGGGGAAGAAGCGCGTTCGGAAATCACCTGAGGAACGTAAGAAGGAAATCATAGCTGCGGCGAGCCGTCTTATCGGGGAAAAGGGGTATTACGGTACATCGTTGAAAGATATTGCTGATGCGATTGGCATGAGCCAGCCTGGATTGCTGCATTACATCGGCAACAAGGAACGGTTGCTGTCGCTGCTGGTCACCGGCAATTACGATCAGGAGGGTACTCCGGCTGATTTTGCGAAGTCGGGACTACCCGGCAGTGATCCGGAAGGCATGCTATTCCCCGCCTACTTGCGATTCTTGGTTCGCTACAATGCGAGCCGACGCAGCTTGTTGCAGCTATACATGGTGTTGGAAACCGAGTCGTTCAGCGAGGATCATCCGTTGCATGACTATTTCGAGAATCGACCGAAATACGTGTGGGAGCATTATTCGAGTTTTACTTGGAAGCTGCCGCCTGAAATCGGTGGTTGGGAGAATATGCGGGCATACGTGAGGCAAAGTTTGGAGGCAATGGACGGCATTCAGTTGCGTTGGCTCCGCCAGCCGCCCATTGACTTCTACGACGAATGGCTTGCCTTCGAAAAGATGATCTTCCCCTCGCCCATCTGGGACGGCTACCGCTAAGCCGCATGACTCCCTCAGCGTCCTTGGAAGAATAAGGACGCTAAAAGGCGCATAAATGGGGTAATTCCTCCTCTGACTGGAAGTTTTAGAGCCGTGTGTGGTGTTGTGAGAGCCCGATTGGCCTGTATCTCGCTTATATATGGCGGGTCAAGTAGGTGAAAAGGCCCTTTAGTATCCCTGAACTGGCTTTGTTTCGGGAAGGTCTGCCATATATAGTCGAGATGTCTCCTGTCGGATTCGTGATTCTGCCATATATAAGCGAGTTATGGGTGAAATGTTGGGTTTGAAGCGTGTTTGAGGCAGCGTGAACGGCTGCCAGGTGTAGTGGTGCTGTCATCTGAAGATGACAAGAGGTGATGGAATGGGCGGTCGGGAAATGGGGATGGACATAATGGTGCCGTAGGAATCTGTAGCGTATGAAGATCGGCATTGTATGTTCCAAAGAACCAAGTCAGATAAGAAGAAGCAGCGGTTTGCGTTGTTCATCACTGCGTGCATTATCGCAGCTCTAATTATTGTTGCGTTTGTGGGGCTTTTCCTCCAGGGGACAGCGGAAAAGCATCGTGATGATGTTGGCGGAGCTTACGATTTGTTGCAAAATGTCGAAAGTAAGCCTTCAAATGCCACGAAGCAAGGTGGTTTGGCGTCTTTCGTAGGCTCAGGGGAGCAAGCCCCCACGGTGGAGATCTATTTGGATCCTTTGTGCCCGGCATGTGGGCAGGTTGATCGAATTCTTAACGATACGCTCGAAAAAATGTATGAAGAAGGGCAAATCAAAATAGAAATTTATCCTCTGAACTTTTTGGATGGAAAATCGACGGACACCTACTCGAGTAGAGTGTCGAGCGCTATTGCTTATATTTCGGAACATGATCCCGAACATATTATCAAGTTTATTGCGAAAATATATGATGAAAGCAATCAACCATCAGAAGTAAATTACGCACCAGTTCCAGATAAAGAAATAATTCAATGGGCGAAAGAGGCCGGTGTGCCTTCCTCGATAGCGAAGAAGAGTGTTGATGGACGGTATGTTCAATGGGTGACGTACGCTACGAATTACACAATCACGAGAGATGATTTGATTGCTGTTGGCAAGGAAGGATTCGCAACTCCTCTGATACGTATCGATGGCAACATATGGTCCATGGATGGTCTTTCGCTTGATGATTTATCGAATGATTTCGTGCGTGAATTAACGTCGAAAAAGAGTGAAATCGGGAACTCAATCAGGAATTAGAATTACAACCGTGAGTTGAGATGTTTGATTGAGCTGATGCAGCAGGCTGAGTGAAATATTGAAGAATTATGCTTTGCATGCGGGCGGCAATGTGTGTAGGTAGGCGAATGCATGTATGTAGGTAAGCGAATACGAATCGGCATCGTGGATAATGACAAACTCACGCTTGGCGTCATGAAGCTGATGGTCGAACGGATTCTTCCGCTGGCGGATGTGTGCTGGACTGCGTCTGATGGTGCGACGGCGGTACGAAAGGGTCTTGATCCAAAAACGCAACTTGATGTGTTACTGGTGGATATGTCTTTGGAGGGGATGAGCGGTTGTGATGTTTGCCGCTGTATTCGCGTGGAAACCGCTCGCATCGCGCTGGTGGGCATGACGGCTTTCTCTCTGGAACGCTACGGCGCGTCCGCGTTGGAAAACGGAGCGGATTGCCTTGTTGACAAGGCGGATGTGAGAGGTCTTTGCCAGACTTTGTGTGAACTTGCGAACGGTCGGCGTCCGAATGCTGAATATGTGTCTTCTGAAAATGCGCAGGAGTCACATGAAAGACTGCTGAATGAAGGGTGGAAAGAGGGTGTTTGCGAGGCGTTTTCGCAGCGGGAGAGGGAAGTGATGCAGCTGTGCGTTTTGTGTTTCACCTCAAAAGAAATTAGTGCCAAGCTTGGTATTGGGGAGCCTACGGTGAAAACGTACGTCCGAAGAGTCATGAGGAAATTGGGCGCTAAGAACAGAACGCAGGCGGTGATTCGATGGATGGAAATGGATGGACGTGAAAACTGACAAGCTGAAGTCGTTGGCGTCGTGGTGCGTTAATCATGTTCAATACTTGCTGATAGTGGTTTGCGTTGCCATGACTGTTGCGGAAACGTTGATATTCCCTCCCGTAGGTGCGGCGACAACTTTGTTCGTGTGCGTGCATGTGTTGTCTCTTGTATTGATGCCATGGAGACCCCGTGTGTGCTGCAATATTGTGCTTTTGACTTTTGTGGCATGCTGTTTCATTCCTGATGATGGCGGACCCAGTCTTTTGTGGGGGACTTGGCTGGCTTTGGGATATGTGGGAATGCGGATCACATCGTGGTGGGGCGTGTTGTATCCGTTGGCGGTGTCGACGGTTCGAATGTGGCGGTTTAATGCTGACGGTGTGCCGTTGAACGAGTACGTCATGCTGATTTTTGTTATGTTTTTCGCATTTTTTATTGGAAAATCACTCGCGTGGAAAGAATTTGTTGATCAGGCTCGGCGAAATGAACTGAAATATGAGAAGCTCAGCCAGCATATTGAATATTTGTGTAGGGAACATATGTTGGCTGGTCGAATTCATGATTCAATCGCAGGTAATTTGACATATATGGCGATTGTGCTGGATGGATTTATGTTGGATGCTGAGAATCCGTCCGACAAACATGAGATGAGAAAGTTGCGAACGCTTGTTGTTGAAACCTTGCATGAGGTGCGGGATGTTGTTGACATGATGCAGGGCAGCGATCGGCAAGAGTCTAAACAGGATGAACACGCTTATCTTGCTGAATTACGGGGTATCGGCGAACAGGGGGATGCTTTTTTACGAGAACTTGGATTTCATGGGCAGACGAAAATAGAGATAGATAATTTGAATAATCTTGACGGTAATTATGTTCGAGAGATTCTTTCTTTAGTTCATGAATTGTATACGAATATTGCCGTGCATGGGAGTCCTGAGGGCACGTACTACATTGCTGTTGGTGTGCATGATGATAATTGGGTTCATGTGGATTCGGTGAATGATGTTTCATTACGAAGTTTGTTTCCTGATAAGCCGTTGTCGAAAAAGGGTTTGGCTTTGCGTAAGCGTTGGATTGAATCTGTAGGAGGATTTGTTCGAACGTCTTCCGAGGGAGATACGTGGCATTTTCATGCCTGTTTCCCTGTCGCAATGGCGGGTGATGTGTTGAAATTTGCTGGTGGGCAGCAATGATGCAGTGATGAAGTGTTTGGCGCATTTGTTGGTGCTGATTTGGGTATTTGTCGACTAAGGAAACGTTTTATCTAATGGTTGTTAGGTAAGACATGCCTGAAATTATGCGGTTCTTGACAACTAAATCGGGAAGATCTAGATTTCTTATATCTAATGGCTGTTAGATACGAATGTTCTAAGGATATGTTCCGGAGATATCGCAGGCAATATAAAACAGCTTTAGATGCAGAAACAGCAGAAATAAGTAGTAATCAGTAACAAGTCAATGAAGACGATGGAGGATCCATGAGTCGTTACGAGGCAGATCACATTCTTTTCGGTGCCGCATATTAAGTCGAAGAATATTGAAGGCCCGTGGAGCGAGCCGGTGTATTTGACTTCCTCCGGTTTCGATGCGTCCATTCTGCATGACGATGATGGTAAGAAGTATATTGTCAGCTTGGAGTGGGAGACCCGCGAAGGCTATGAGAAGCCGGGTGTGATCTGCTGCGTGGAATATGATCCGGAAACCAAGCATGTGGTTGGCTATCCGAAGCGTATTTGGCGTGGCGCTACTGATCGTGGCTGCATTGAGGCTCCGCATCTGACCAAGCGTGACGGCTGGTATTACATTATGTGCGCTGAGGGTGGCACTGGCTACAACCATTCTGTGACCATGGGACGTTCCCGTAATGTGTGGGGTCCGTATGAGCCGGATCCGAATGGTCCGCTCGTCACTTCGCAGCCGAAGGAGTCGAATGAGCGTGCTGATGACGATCATTTGAAGCCGCGCTATTTCAACCCGGATTCCGTATTGCAGAAGTCCGGGCATGGCTCGTATGTTGACCTGCCGAATGGCGAAACCTATCTGGTGCATTTGACCAGCCGTCCGTTCGTGCCGGAATTGCGTTGTACGCTTGGCCGTGAAACCGCCATTCAGAAGATGCAGTGGACGCCTGATGGTTGGTTGCGTATGGCCGATGGTTCTAATCTGGCAAAGATTGAAGTCGAGGAGCCGAATCTGCCAGATGTGTCGATGCCGGAAATCCCAGGCCTTGACGATTTCGATAGTGGGGAACTGGGTAACTGGTATTACTCGCCGCGTCAGATGCCGAGTACGTTTGCGAATGCTACGGAACGCCCGGGCTGGTTACGTATTCGTGGTGAGGAATCGCTTGCCTCGCTGAATCGTACGAGCTTGCTTACTCGCAAGCTGACGAGCGTGTATGCCACGGTGACCACCAAGATGGAGTTCGAGCCGGAAGTCTACCAGCACAGCGCTGGCTTGACCATCTACTACGACAACATGAATAATATTTTCCTGCGCAAGTATTATTCGCAGACGCTTGGCGGCAGCGCGATTTCGATCGTGCGTCTTGAGAATGGCGACAAGACGGAAATGCTTGACACCCGTGTTGCTGTGGAAGACAAGCCGATCTATTTCCGTTTGAATATCGAAGGTCGTCGTACTTGGTTCGAGTGGGGTTATGATGGCGAGGAATGGACCAAGATTGGCCCGGATTTCGACATTACCACCTTCTCTGACGAGTACTGCAAGTTTGGCGAATTCACTGGCACAATGGTTGGTATTGCCGTTACCGACGCTTCGCTGCACGAGAAGACTGCCGACTTCGACTTCTTCGACTACGAGGCGGATGAGACGATGCCCGTCGACTGATCCCGCCCGGGCGGCCACCACGATCATTCAATGACCTTGATCCGGTCGTGATCCGATTCCGAGCGGCCGTGTGGCCGCTCGCGGGGCGCATACAATGGACCAAGGAACGTTGCGAATGACGCGTGGTTCCTTGGCTCATTGGGCCGATTGAGTTTTGCCATGGGTTGTGATGGGCGGAAACGAAAAGTCGGGCAACCCCCGAACGTAAGAGTGGTGAGGCGCATGGTGCTAGGCATCGACGAGCGAATCGACGGCGTGAACCTCGGCAACTGGCTGGTGCTGGAGAAATGGATGGACCCGAAACCGTTCACCCGCAGCGCCGAAGACGATGAAATCTGGATGCACCGCACGCACGTATCCCTCTGGTCCGAACGGAATCTCGCCGAGGAACTGCGCCGGCACCGCGAAACCTACATCACCCTGGAGGATTTCCGTATTATCGTCGGTCACGGAATCAACCTCGTACGCATTCCCATACCGTATTTCATCTTCGGCGACTGGCCCGGGCATCCGGGCTGCATCACGTACCTCGACCGCGCGTTCCGCTGGGCGCGGGAGACGGGATTGAAGATTATGATTGACCTGCATACCGTTCCCGAATCGCAGAACGGTTTCGACAACGGCGGTCTGACGGGTGTGTGCAAATGGGCGCAGAATACGGACTTGGTGGAGTACACGCTGAACGTGCTGGAGCGATTGGCTCGCCGATACCGCGACGAACCGGCCCTGCACAGCATCGAAGTGCTCAACGAACCAGTGAGCTGGTCGGTGTTTCATAGCACGTCGAACACGGCGAAAGACTTTGATGAGGCTTCCGGTAGCACGTATGTCTCACTGCGGTTTCTGAAACGCTTCTACCGCGACGCTTACGCCCGGTTGCGCGCCGTGCTGCGTCCGGAAACCGTGATCGTATTCCATGACGGTTTCCGACTACTCCGCTGGGGCGGTTGGTTTCGTCGTGCTGGCATGCGCAACGTCATGCTCGACACCCATCAGTATCTCATCGCGATGGAGAATCCGCTGTTTTCGGGACCGGCATGCCGGCTGTACCTGCGATCGCGGCGACTGCCATGGCTGTACCGGATGCTGGTGGGCGCGAGTGGCATCGCCATCCGTTTGGCGGCTCGTCGTATTCCCGTGCTGGTGGGCGAGTGGTGCGTGGAGAATCAGTGGGCCCTACACAGCCAAAACCGATCGGCTGCATACCGCCAAGTGTCACGATTGCAACGCGCGGCATGGGACGTGTCGGCGGGGCAGATCTATTGGAGCTACCAGCTTGCGCGCTCCGCGAAACCGGGTAGTGGCGAAGGGAAACCGCCGCGGGATCCTCGCAACGGCGGCAATCTTGAGGCGTGGGATCTGACTCGCGTATGGCGTCATGGATGGATTCGGGCGGATACCTCTCACGATGACGTGCCATAGGCAGTCAATCAACGGCAATCGACACAAGGTGCATTAGACTCGGAATCATGGCAGAGGAAGAGACTTCGAAACGTATTCGAAAATCACCGCAGGAGCGTCGAGCGGAAGTGCTGGATGCTGCGGTTCAGCTGATCAGCGAGCGTGGGTTCAATGGCATTTCCATCCAGGACGTGGCCGACAGGGTCGGCATCTCCAAACAAGGCGTGCTGCGATACGTCGACAACAAAGACAATATGCTGGCGCTGGTATATGACGAATATTACGGGCAGACCGGCACGCCGGAGGACTTCTTCTCTTCGGGCACGCCGGGCAGCGACCCGTCCGCGCCGCATTTTCCCGCGTATCTGCGCTACCTGGTGAAACACAACTCGCGCCGGCGCATGATGGTGCAGCTGTTCACCGTGCTGTCGGCGGAATCCCTGAACCCGGATCATCCATTGCATGACGAATTCATGGGACGCATGGAGGACATCTGGGAACGATACTCGAAATACCCGTGGGTGGTTCCGCCGCAATTGGGTGCATGGGCCGGCAGCATGCGGCCGGTGGTGCGCAAAGCCATGGAAATCATGGATGGCATTCAGCTGTGGTGGCTGCGCGAACCGGAAGTGGACTTGTGCGAGGAATGGTCCGAAATGGAGAATCTGCTTTTTCCCGCGCCCCTCTGGGATGCATACCGCTGATTTTATGTGTGTTCCGCATGCGATTCGGGGGTGACCTGATCCACCCTCATTTTGCTTATCTTCTATTGCGGTAGTGTCTGAAAAGTTTGCTGAAAGAAACATGCTATTTTCCTGAGATGTCGACCATTTTGATGCAGTCAGACTACCTGCTACTGCACTTCCCATATATCGGGTTGCTTTTCGTTTGCGTGTGGTTTCTTGTCTGTTCATCTGGTCACGGCGTATTCCGTGGAGAGTGCCATGGTTTGACCGATGTCTGAGGATGAGGTGATGTCTGCCGCCGGACTACGCAAGTTTTTGTGCGTGATCTATGCAATACGCAGATTGGAGTTCCCTCCATTGAATGGTGCCAGTGATGATTGTGAGATAAGACTGACGAGGCGTGACATATCTTTTACGAGAAGTGCTATAATTCCGCATGACTAGTAGGGGGCAGTTAGTCTAGGTCGTAAAACGCGGATGTCGATTTGGGGGATTGCCATGGTCATGGTGAAGGAGCGTTGGATATGGCTATTTGGACGGTTTTGAGGGGAAAGGCCGACGAAGGCCGATACGCCCGGGCGACGCTTATCAATTCCGTTGGTCGCGGCATCTTCTTCGCGTTGTCCACGTTGTACTTCACCCAGATCCTCGGCATGCCGTTGACGTTGTTCAGCATGTTCCTCACGCTTTCCGCGGTGGCCGGTCTGGCGGGCAGCGTGCTGTTCGGAAGAGCCTCCGACAAGGTCGATGCGATGACCATGTACCGCACGCTTCTGGCCGTGCAGGGATTGGGCTTGATCGTCTATGTCGTCACGGACAATTTCATCTGCCTGGGGATCACCATGGCCGTGGTGTCCACGGCCGATCGAGGGGCCGCCGCGGCGCGTGGTCCCATCATCGCCCATATCTCGCAGGGGGAGAACCGCGTATCGTACAGGGCCATGTTGCGCGTGGTCTCCAACGTCGGCACCGCGATGGGCTCGGTCCTGTCTGCGATACCGCTCACCATCGGCACGCGTCCGGTGTTCGTGGCCCTGATACTGTTCAACGTCCTCACGTATTTCACCGCCGCGCTGATGCTACGCGGCATCCAATGCGGGATATTCGCGTCCGCCCATTCCCGGAAGAACGGCCGGATGGGTCTCGTCGCGGTGAGGGATGTGCCGTTCCTGCTGGCGACGGCGGCCAATGCCGTCCTCTATCTTCATGACGGGATCCTGACCATCGCTCTGCCGATATGGATCGCCTCTGCCAAATCGATTCCGAACGGCATGGTATCCGCGTTGCTTCTCGTGAACACGGTCGGCGTCATCCTGCTTCAGGTGAGGTTCGCCAGGGGAACGGATTCGATCCGCGGTGCGGGACGGGCCGGATTGCGAAGCGGCTTGTCGCTCTGCGCCGCCTGCGTTTTGTTGGCGCTGTCCAGGGAAGCGGTGGTGTGGCTGTCCGTCGTCATGCTCGTGGCGGCGGGGTTGATGCATCTTTGCGGTGAACTGTGGCAGTCCGCGTCGGCATGGTCCTTCGGCTTCGAGATGTCCGGCGATGATCTGCTCGGCGAATATCAGGGCGTTCTGAATGCCGGGGCCGATACCATGGCGCTGGTCTCTCCGATGATCCTGACCGGCGTTGCCCATGCCGATTCGCCGGCGGGATGGCTGGTCCTGGCGGTGGTGTTCCTGCTCACGGGACTGTCCTACGGGCCCATCGCAAGGCTGGCGGCACGCACGCGTTCGAAGTAGCGATCAAAGCGGCGATCCGATCCGCGGGGCTCCTGCGGATCTCGTAGCAAACAGCAAGGGAGGAATCTTGAAGATAGTCATATGCCAACGTCCGTCGTCCGGCTCGCAGTACGCCAAATGGGTGAGGGAATTGATACCGGACTGCCGGCTGTTCCTCGTCAGCGAGAAGGGATCGAAGGCCGCTGAAGCGAATGAGGGCTACTGCGATCTCGTGCTGGTGGACCGATACTACAGCGACGAGTTCGGGAAGGCCCTGTCGTCCATCGCCTGTTCGGGCTGCGACCGCATCATCTGCAATTCCGAAGACGATGTGGAACGGGTGGCGGCCGTCCGGTCGCAGTACGCGGTACCGGGCATGAAGCTCCCTCTCGCGGAGGGATTCCGTGACAAGTACAGCATGAAGTCGTTGTTCTCCGCGACGTCGCTTCCCAGCACCGACTTCGCCTTGGTCGATTCCGGAGAAGCCCTGAAGGCGTTCGTCGAAGAGCATGGGCCGTCCGTGGTGAAGCCGCGCAATGGAGCCGGCGCGTTCGGGGTCCACATCGTGGAGACCATCGATGACGTGGACCGGCTGCTTCAGGATCGCGGCATCCGTGAGGAGATCGACGGGAACATGCTCCTCGTGGAGGAGTACCTGCCCGGAGACGTCTATCACGCGGATGTGCTGCTCCAGGACCGGATTCCGGTGTTCACGTCCGTCAGCCGCTACATTCATAAGCCATGCATGTTTAAGGAGGAGAACTACGGATCCGTGATGCTGGACAACGCCTCCCCGAAACGCTTGGAAATCATCGATTTAGTGGGACGCTTCGCGAAGGGGCTGCCCGAAGACGGCGGCGTCCACGTGCTGCATTTCGAATTCATAGACGACGCCTCGGGGCACGCGCGATGCGGGGAGGTCGCGGCGAGGGTCGGCGGTGGACTCATCAAACAATCAATCCAATCCGCGTACGGCTTCGACATCTCCGAACAGTTCGTGAGATTGGAGTTGGGGCTTCCCGCGTCGGTCGTTCCCAGTGTGGACGACGGCAAGAAGACCGGATGGCTGGTCAGAACGGGCGGGAACCGGCTCCGCAAGCCATCGGACTCGGACGGATGGCTGTTGGACCTATGGGATTCGGGACAGCCGAACAATCCCACGGATGCGGCCGACTATGTCGGCGGGGCGGTCGTCCGGGGCGGAAACGAGCGGGAACGGGAACGTATGCTCGGCTTGGTGGAAAACGTTGCATATGAAAGGAATGACAATGAGTGAACATGTGATTCTGCTCAATTCAGGTAAAACCGACGCCTACTGCCACTTGGTCAAATTCGTGCCTGAAGACCGCGTGGACGTTATCACGGCCGCTGTATCCGCACGATGCGAATCTGCATTACGTGCATGACATAGCGGATGTGACGGAGGTACTGGACGTCGCGAGGAAGCTGGATTCCTCCAGACCCATCACCGCAGCATCGCTGAATTGTGAATATGATTGCGAGGCATCGGAATCGATTCCGGGAATCGTCGCCAATATCGATCTTCCCGTCCAGACCGGAAGACTCGTGGACATCAGCACGATCGACGAGCTTTCATCGGTCGACGGTTTCATCTCCGCCGATCTCGCGCCCGTCGGCACCTGTTTCGCCGAGCCTCTGAATTCATCGTCGGCCACTGGGGTCGTGTATGTCCAGCTGCACCATGACACCGAGCTGGCGGAGGTGCTGCGACAGCTGAAAAGGCGGTACCACGCTGCCTACGAATCGTAATCGATTCCAATAGTTCAATATGTTAATAGGTTTGAGGCTTTTGAACAGAAAATGCACACTATAGACAACTCTGCAAAGTGTAAAAGTGTAAGCAAGAACGTTGGAATTCCAACGTTTCGTTACTCTTTTCAAAACCGTGAAGAGTAAAAAGAGTAAATGTGTAAATCAGATGCCCTGATAGGCGCTTAGAGTGACAAATAGAGTGCTACAATCAAACCAGTAATCGCTGAAAGTCTTGCTATCACTGGGTTTGAGGATAGTTGTTAGGGAATCTCGTATGTTCCCTCTCAACCGGCCAGCAACGCCTCGTTGCGCAGTATCGTCGCATCCGCATTACGGGGTGGGCGGGGACTGCTGAGGATTTCTTCGCATCCGGTATGCCTGGCAGTGATCCTACCGCGCCGCTGTTTCCCGCATACTTGCGTTATTTGGTGCGGCATAATTCGCGACGCCGCATGATGGTGCAGTTGTTTACCGTGCTTTCTGCGGAATCGTTGAATCCCGAACATCCGTTGCATGATGAATTCACTGCTCGTATGGACGATATTTGGGAGAATTATTCGCGATATCCTTGGCTGATTCCTCCGTAATTGGGTTCGCGGAAGTCGAGTATGCGTCCGGTGGTGCGTAAGTCCATGGAAATCATGGATGGCATGCAATTATGGTGGTTGCGCGAGCCTGAAGTTGATTTGTGCAAAGAGTGGGCTCAGATGGAAAACATGCTGTTTCCATCTCCGTTGTGGGATGCGTATCGTTGATTTTGGATACTTGTTGAGATTGCATTGCATGCGCGTGCGAAAAGGCGAGGGGCTGATGGTCTCTTGCCTTTTGCGTTGATGGGGTTATGTCGAGTTGCGGATGCGTATATGATATACTAAACTACCAATTGGTAATTAAATGAAATCGCTTCAATGAGGAAAGTGAGCAATCCATGGCCGAAACCACTGAAAATACGGTAAATCTGCCCTATAAAAATCCGGAACTTTCCACTGAGGAACGCATCGCCGATCTACTTGGACGCATGACCCTTGAGGAAAAAGTCGGGCAGATGATGCAGCTTGACGCGCGCAGCGGCGATTTGGACGATCTGATCGTCAACAAGCATGTCGGTTCCATTCTGCACACCTCGCCGTCTGATCTGCCGAAAGCCGTGGAAACGGTGAACACCAAAACCCGTCTCGGCATCCCGCTGGTGATCGGCGACGACTGCATTCACGGCTATTCCTTCTGGCCGGGAGCCACCATTTTCCCGGAGCAGCTGGGCATGGCAACCACGTGGGATTCCGAAAAAGTGCAGGCCGCAGGCCGTGCCACCGCTGAGGAAGTGTCGACTACCGGCGTGCACTGGACGTTCTCTCCGGTGCTGTGCATCGCACGAGACACCCGTTGGGGTCGTGTGGGCGAAACCTTTGGTGAAGATCCGTACTTGATCGGCGAAATGGCATCGTCCATCGTCAAGGGCTATCAGGGTGGAGCCAAGGCGGGCGAGCCGCTCGCCAAAGATGCGATCCTCGCATGCGCCAAGCATTTCGCAGGCTATTCCGAAACCCAGGGAGGTCGTGACGCTTCCGAAGCTGACCTGAGTCACCGCAAACTGGAATCCTGGTTCCTGCCGCCGTTTGAACGCGTGGCCAAGGAAGGCTGCGGCACCTTCATGCTCGGCTACGAATCCATCGAAGGTGTGCCGGTCACCTTCAACAAGTGGCTGCTTTCCGACAAATTGCGTGGCGCTTGGGGCTATCGGGGTACGCTTATCACCGACTGGGACAATGTCGGCCGTTCCGTGTGGGAGCAGAAGGTTAAGCCGGACTATGTGCAGGCCGCCGCTGACGCGGTCAAGTCCGGCAACGACTTGGTGATGACCACGCCAAAGTTCTACGAGGGTGCGATCGAAGCCGTGAAGACCGGTCTGCTTGACGAATCGTTGATTGATGCCGCCGTGGCTCGTATTCTCGCACTGAAGTTCCGTCTTGGACTGTTCGAAGATCCACGCTTGCCCGACCAGAAGCGTATCGATGCAGTGATCGGTTCCGAAGAGCATCAGCGGCTCAACCTTGAAGTGGCTCGCGAAGCCGTGGCATTGCTGAAGAACAACGGTTCGCTGCCGTTCAACGTGGCCGGTGCGAAGCGTATCGCGGTCGTTGGCCCGATTGCCGACGACGCCCAGACCCAGCTGGGCGACTGGGCCGGCAGCTCCGGCCAGATCAACTGGATGCCTGACGGTCACCCGCGTGAAATGATCACCACCGTGCTTGATGGTTTCAAGCAGCTCGCTCCGAAAGACTGCGAGGTCGTGTACTCTCGCGGTGCCAACATCGTGGATTTGGTGCCCGATCCGGAAGGCGAGTTCTATCCGGATGGCCAGCCTCGCCCGAAGATCGGCGTTTCCGCTAAGCTTGACCGCGTGCTGCTTGACGAAGCCGTGGGAAACGCTCGCCAAAGCGACTTGATCGTGGCCGTGGTGGGTGATGTGATTCAGGCCATTGGTGAAGGCTGCTCTACCGCCACGCTCGAACTGCTTGGCGGACAGAATGCACTGATCGATGCGCTGTCGAACGTGGCTCGCGAAACCGGCAAGCCGTTCGTGGTGGTGCTCGTCAGCTCCAAGCCGCAGGTGCTGCCGGCATCCGTGATCGGCACCAACGGTGTGATTGTTGACGAAACTCCGGCCGAAGGCACTTCGGCCCTGCTGTGGGCTCCAAGCCCGGGCATGAAGGGTGGTCAGGCCATCGCCGAAATCATTCTTGGCGAAACCGAGCCGAGCGGACGTCTGCCGATCACCTTCCCGCGTCACGCAGGGCAGCTGCCGGTCTACTACAACCAGATTCGAGGCCAGCACGGCAGCCGTTACGCCGACCTTACGCAGAATCCGGCATTCGCATTCGGCGAAGGTCTGAGCTACACCACGTTCGAATACGGAGAGCCGACCGTCACCAATGTTCCGGAATCCGGAACGTTTGCTGAAACCGATACTGTGCATGCTGAAATCACCATCACCAATACGGGCGATCGCAAGGGCACGGAAGTAGTGCAGCTCTACATCGGCGATGTCGTGACTTCCTACAGCTGGACTGATCGTGAACTCAAGGCATTCCAGCGTGTGAAACTCGAACCAGGCGAAAGCAAGACCGTTGCCTTCGACATTCCGGTTTCCGATTGCACCATCGTCGATTCTGAAGCTAACCGGATCGTCGAACCGGGTGAATTCGAAGTGCTTATCGGCCATTCCAGCCGTCGCGAACACTTGAAGCGCACCACCTTCACCGTCGCGTAAAAGCGAAACGAAATAAGCCGTGTCGCAGAACCCAATAATCGACACGCTAATCTGATATGAGTCGCCTACGGAATACTGATCGTGGGCGGCTCATGTAATTTCACGTAACATTTCTGTCTTGCATAATGTTCTGTCTTGCATAATGTCATGCTGATTCGCAAGGTGAAGTAGCTGCGGTGATGCGCAGTGTGCCGGCGATAGCGGCACACGTGATTTCGACATTGCGTTCCGTGTTGGCGATCAGCGTCGCAAGATCCGCCGGTCCGGGCGCAATGCCGAACGTTGCGACGATGCCGGTCTCGTCCAACGCTTCGATGGTGTGTGGATCGCGGGTTACCGTTCCGCCAATGGCAATAGTTGGTTTTCCTTGTGATTGCGCCAGTTTCGCAATGCCACTCGGCACTTTGCCGTACGGTGTCTGACTGTCAATGGAACCTTCGCCAGTGATGATGATGTCGGCCCATGCGCATGCTTCTCGACCATGCGCAAGATCGAGCACAAGTTCGATTCCCGGCCGTACTGTTGTATTGAACAGGCCGAGCATCCCGCCGCCGGTACCGCCCGCGGCTCCTGTACCGGGAATGCGCTCAATATCGCGGCCATTGTATTGCATGATCGCGTGTGCGAGATTCGCAAGTCCCTGATCGAGGAGTTCGACCTGTGCTGTGTTCGCGCCTTTTTGCGGAGCAAACACATGCGCAGCACCTTCTGGTCCGGTCAAAGGATTGATGACATCGCAGGCGAGAACAATCGGAACATTTTTTGCAAAATCGGGAACTTCCGAATCGTCGATCCTCTCCAAATCAACAAGAGAACCGCCGCCAAGCGGAATATCATGACCTGCTGTATCGAGAAAACGAAATCCAAGCGCGCGAGCCAATCCGGTACCGCCATCCGTGGTGGCGCTACCGCCCAATCCAAGCACGATGCGATCCGCGCCGGCATCAATCGCCGCACGAATCAGCAAGCCAGTGCCGAATGTGGAAGCGGTCAGCGCATTGCGGTCGGCGGGGGAGGCCCGCTCAAGTCCGCTTGCTGAAGCCAATTCGACCACGGCGGTACGGAGAGTACAAGAAGCATGATTATTGCCAAGAAAGCCAAACTGAGCGGTAATCGGGCGGCCGATCGCATCAACTGTCTCAGTACTGTGCAACGTGCCGGCGGTGGCGTGAACCAAGGCTTGTGTCAATCCTTCGCCACCATCGGAAAGAGGCATGAGCCGGCATTCCGCCTGCGGATTGCCACGCTTAATGCCGCGAGCCATCGCCTGTGCGATTGCTTCAGCCGAAGCGGCTTCCTTGAACGAGTCCGGTGCCAGCAGAATCCGCATACATGTCTCCTTTTACGTCTGCATCCATACACATTAATGCAGTGCCGGGGCAGAGGCTTAGCGGTAGCCTTCCCACATGGGCAGGGGGAACAGGGCGTCTTCGCATTCCGCCCACATGGTGTTCAGGTCTTGGCCGGGTGTGCGCAGCCAACGCAGCTGCACGCCGTCCATCATGGCGAATCCCGCATTAAGCAGCCGGCGCGTGTCAACACCTTCGGGCACTTGCCAACGAATGTTGAGTGCCGTATCGGCATTACGTAGCTCGCGTTTGGCGAAATACCCGTGCGCAGGATGGTTCGGGTCGATCGCTTCGGCACTCAACGTGGAAAACATGTGCACCTGAAGCGGTCTGCGTGCGTTCACCGCTACGATTCTGCGCCACATGTCGGCGATCAGCGGTCGTGGCTCACGTACTATGTCGGTAAGAATGTCTTCCGTTTCGGAATCGTAGACTTCGTCCAGCGCGGCTGTGAGCAGTCCTTCCTTACTGCCGACATAATGCAGTACGCCAGCTTTGGTGAGTCCTACGCGATCGGCGATTTTTTGCAGGGAAGTGCCGTAATAGCCGAGCGTTCCAAACAGTTCGACGGCCGCATTGAGAATCTCCGCTCTTCGGTCGACTTCTTCGTTGGCCATGATGATTCCCTTTCTTGCCTTTCATGATGGCGATTCATGTGCGCTGCAATGCTTATGAATCGCCATTTCTCTCAAGTTGCAAATACTGCAGTTACTTTACGGTCGGTTAACTGATTTTTCAAAGATGATTGGTGTGTTGTGATGTTGGTTTTGATAAAGTACCTACCAACCGGTTAGTAAAGATTTCGGGGTTGAGATTCCACAAGCCGGTTAACCGATACGAACTCAAGAAAATGATGCGAAAGAGGAACGCATGAGCGAAAGCATCTATCCTTCCGTCAACGACCTGACGCTTGAAGAGAAGGCATCCCTGACTTCCGGCGGCGACGCTTGGCATCTGCAGGGCATTGAATCCAAGGGCATTCCCGGCTACATGATCACCGACGGCCCCCACGGCCTGCGCAAGTCCAACTCGGCCACCACCGGCGAGGTCGACCTGAACAACTGCGTGCCAGCCACCTGCTTTCCGCCGGCCGCGGGTCTGTCCAGCTCGTGGAACCCGGAACTCATCCACCAGGTCGGCGAAGCCATGGCCGAAGAATGCATTCAAGAGAAGGTCGCCGTAATCCTCGGCCCGGGCGTGAACATCAAGCGCAACCCACTCGGCGGCCGCTGCTTCGAATACTGGTCCGAAGATCCGTATTTGGCCGGCCACGAGGCGGTCGGCATCGTCGAAGGCGTGCAGTCCAAGGGCGTCGGCACCTCGCTCAAGCATTTCGCCGCCAACAACCAGGAGGCCGACCGTCTGCGCATCAGCGCCAACATCTCCCAGCGTGCGCTGCGCGAAATCTACTTCCCGGCATTCGAACACATCGTCAAGGAAGCCCAGCCGTGGACCATCATGTGCGCATACAACTGCATCAACGGCGTGCATGCCGCCCAGGATCACTGGCTGCTCACCGACGTGCTGCGCGACGAATGGGGCTTCCAGGGCATCGTCATGAGTGACTGGGGTGCCGACCATGACCGCGTGGCCTCCCTCAACGCGGGCCTCAACCTCGAAATGCCGCCAAGCTACACCGACGACCAGATCGTCTATGCCGCACGGGACGGCCGAATCCAGCCGGCACAGCTCGACCGTATGGCACAAGGCATGATCGACTTGGTCAACAAGACCCGCGCAGCCATGAGCGTCGAAAACTATCGTTTCGACATCGAAGCTCACGACGAAGTCGCACATCAGGCCGCCGTCGAATCCATGGTGCTCCTCAAGAACGATGACGCCATTCTGCCAGTCGCTGACGATGCCAAGGTCACCGTCATCGGCGAATTCGCGCGTACCCCGCGCTACCAAGGCGGCGGCTCCTCGCACATCACCCCAACCAAGATGACCAGCTTCCTCGACACCCTCGCCGAACGCGGCGTGGATGCCAAGTTCGCTCCAGGTTTCACCCTCGACCTCGAACCGGCCGATCCGGCACTCGAAGTCGAAGCCGTCGAAGCTGCCAAGGGCGCCGACGTGGTGCTCATGTTCCTAGGGCTTCCTGATGCGGCCGAATCCGAAGGCTTCGACCGTGAGACCCTCGACGTGCCGGCCAAGCAGATCGCACTGCTCGAAGCCGTCGCAGCCGAAAACAAGAACGTTGTGGTCGTGCTCTCCAACGGTTCCGTCGTCACCGTGGCACCATGGGCCAAGAACGCCAAGGGCATCCTCGAATCCTGGCTGCTCGGCCAGTCCGGTGGTCCGGCGCTCGCCGACGTGCTGTTCGGCAAGGTGAGCCCGTCCGGCAAGCTTGCGCAGACCATTCCGTTCGACATCAACGACGACCCAAGCACCATCAACTGGCCGGGCGAAGAGGGGCATGTCGACTACGGCGAAGGCGTGTTCGTGGGCTACCGCTACTACGACACCTATAACAAGGCCGTCGACTACCCGTTCGGCTTCGGCTTGAGCTACGCCACGTTCGAAGTGAGCGACGTGAAGGCCGTCAAGACCGGTGCCTGCACCGCAACCGTCAGCGCAGTGGTCAAGAACACCTCGAACGTTGACGCCGCCGAAACCGTGCAGGTGTACGTGGCTCCCGGCAAGGCCGACGTGGCCCGCCCGAAGCACGAGCTCAAGGGCTTCAAGAAGGTGTTCCTCAAGGCCGGCGAATCCGCCGAAGTCTCCTTTGAGCTCGACGATCGCGCCTTCGCCTACTGGTCTGAGAAGTTCAACGACTGGCACGTGGAGAGCGGCGAATACACCATCGAGGTCGGCACGTCCAGCCGTGACATCGCCGGTTCCGCGGTAGTGGAGCTCGACGGCGACGGCAAGGCCCAGCTGCTCACCGAATGGTCTAACTTCATGGAATGGCGCAAGGATCCGCTCGGCTCCAAGGTGCTTGAGAAGCTGCGTGCCGAAGGTGAAGCCGGCCGCATGCCGATCGTGCCCGACAATGACATGACCCGTCTGTTCCTCGATTCCATGCCAATCAACAGCATGTCGGTGCTGATGGGTGCCGATGGCAAGCAGGTCTTCGAATACATGCTTGCCGAATATGCTGAACTCACCAAGTAGTTTCGCGGGATTCAAGGCTTAAGCCGGGAAATCTGGTCCGTTGCTCTGAACCGGTGTGGACCTGATTTCCCGGCCTTTGCATTGTTGGAAGGTTGCTCTGGGGTTGTTGCTTTATGACGATTTTCAGGGCAAGCGGATACGTGCGACACGCCGATTGTTGCATGTGCAACAGTTGCATATACAACGGTTTACTATGTACGCTGTGACAGAAGTGACGAACGAACAATACAAGGAACCGACTGGCTCGCGACTCTTCGAAGTCTGGGAAAGCGGCTTGGCAAAGCCCCCCAGCGTGGCCATTCGCTCGCTGCACAACGTGGTCAACCGGTATCTGCGCGTCACCCGCCCTGAAGCGGCGGAAGACATCAGCAACGGCAACGTTGACGTCATCGTGTATCTCGCACGGCATGACAACGAGGAAATCTTTCCTCAAGACATCGAGCAACGCTTCGGCGTGACCCGATCCACATCATGCCGGGTGCTGGGGCTGATGGAGCAGAAGGGCCTGATCGCGCGCGAACCGGTGAAACGCGACGCACGACTGAAAAAAATCGTGTTGACGGACAAATCAAGGCATATCGCCGAAGTTTTGCGCGACAATGCGAAAAACATGGAACGAATCCTGCTGGAAGGCCTTGAAGACGATCAGATCCGCCAATTCATGCACGTGCTCGACATCATGCAGACGAATCTGGTGAAAACAGGTTTGATCGGAGACGAAAGTCGATATCCAAGTTTGGAAATACAGGAACAGGACGCAAGCAAATCGCAAGTTCCGCAAGAATCGCAGGTTCCGCAAAAAACATGCGATGACTATGCCTCGAATAATCGCGATGCTCGTGATGAGTACGTCTCGCACGTACTGCGGATATCGCAGGAAATGGCGATTGCGCGCAATCGCAAGTAACACACGTCATAGGTAAAAAGAAAAGGAAAGGACAAGTAGTGACAACGGCAAACGCGACGGCGTCCGCAGCGTCGAAACCAAAGCAGCACGTCATTCGCACACTGGGCAAATCCCTGCGCGAATACAAAAAAGCCAGTCTGCTCTCCCCGGCATTCGTAGCCGTGGAAAGCATGCTGGAAATCCTTATTCCGACTGTCATGGCATCGCTGATTGATGAGGGCATCAGCGGTGGCAGCATGCCGGCGATTTTGAAATTCGGCTTGATTCTGCTGATTTGCTCGGTAGTTTCGCTGACATCCGGCTTTTTGGCTGGAAAGTTCTCGGCTATCGCAGGTGCCGGGTTCGCGAAGAATCTGCGTCACGATCAGTTTGAGAAGGTGCAAGGCTACAGCTTCACCAATATCGACCGTTTCTCCACCGGTTCGATCATCACACGACTGACCACCGATGTGACCAACCTGCAGAACGCGTATTCGATGATCATCCGCATGGGTGTGCGTGCTCCGATCATGGTGATTGTGGCGTGGATCTTCTCCTTCCGCATCAGCCCATCCATCTCTTTGGTGTTCCTCGCCTGCATTCCAGTGCTCGCCATCGGCTTGTGTGGCCTGGTGGTGCTGGTGCACCCGGTGTTCGAACGCGTGTTCCACACGTACGACAAGCTCAACAACGTGGTCGACGAGAACCTGCAAGGCATCCGCGTGGTCAAGTCTTACAATCGCGAAAGCCACGAAACCGAAAAGTTCAACCGTATTTCCGAGCGTATCTTCAAGGACTTCACCAAGGCCGAACGCATTATGAGCTTCAACAATCCGCTCATGATGCTGTGCGTGTACGTGTCCATGCTGCTTATCGCCTGGATGGGTGCCCAGCAGATCGTGGCATCCGGCAACAATGCGGCCCTTGGATTGACCACCGGCGATCTGACCGCATTGGTCACCTACGCCATGCAGATTCTCATGGCCATGATGATGCTGTCCATGATTTTCGTGATGTGCATTATTTCGCAGGCCTCCGCCGAACGCATCTGCCAGGTGCTGAACGAGGAAAGCACGGTTACGAATCCGGCTAATCCCGTCAAGGAAGTGAAGAATGGTGAGATTGATTTCGACCATGTCACCTTCCGTTATTCCACCACTTCCGAAAAGCCGGTGCTTGACGATATTGACTTGAAGATTCGTTCCGGTATGACCGTCGGCATCGTCGGCGGCACCGGTTCTGCAAAGTCCAGCCTGGTGCAGCTTGTGCCACGCTTGTACGACGTGACCGAAGGTTCGCTGAAAGTCGGCGGCGTGGATGTGCGCGATTACGATCTGGAAGTATTGCGTGATCAGGTTGCCATGGTGTTGCAGAAGAACGTTCTCTTCTCCGGAACTATCGCCGAAAACCTACGCTGGGGCAATCCGAACGCCACTGATGAAGAGATTCGCCACGCATGCCAGCTTGCGCAGGCCGATGGCTTCATTCAGGAATTCCCCGACAAGTACGATACGTACATCGAACAGGGCGGTACCAACGTTTCCGGCGGTCAACGCCAGCGTCTGTGCATTGCGCGTGCGTTGCTGAAAAAGCCGAAGATCCTGATTCTCGACGATTCCACATCCGCAGTCGACACCAAAACCGATCAGCTGATTCGCGCCGCATTCCATCATGAGATTCCCGACACCACGAAGATCATCATCGCCCAGCGTGTGGCCTCCGTGCAGGAATCCGACATGATTCTCGTCATGGACCATGGCCGCATCATGGCGGCCGGCACACATGACGAACTGCTGGAAACCTGCGACGAATATCGCTCCATTTACGAATCGCAAACCAAGAATCAGGCTCAGCCTGAGGCGCTGCAGTGAGAGGAGGGCAAAAATGACTGAACAAACTTCCGCATTGAAATCCAAAGACAACAACAACGCGGCCGGCATGCAGCAATCGCACGGCAAGCCGCCGATGCAGAAAGCCGCGCCTGGCACCACCAAGCGTATCTTCGGCTACATTTTCCAATACAAGTGGCGTGTGGCACTTGTGGTGGTGTGCATTCTCGTCGGTGCCGCGGCCCAGGCCGGATCGTCACTGTTCCTGCAGTCGCTGGTCGATACGTACATTCTGCCGATGGTTGGTGCCACCAATCCTGATTGGATGCCGTTGCTGCGTGCGTTGACGCTTATGGCATGCCTGTATGTGGCCGGTATTTTCTGCAGCTGGCTGTGGCAGTGGGTTATCGTCACTGTGGAACAGGGCACATTGAAGAAGATTCGCGACGACATGTTCGCCCATCAGCAGACCCTGCCGATCCGCTACTTCGACACCAACGAACACGGCGACATTATGAGCCGTTACACCAACGACACCGACACATTGCGTCAGGCCATTAGCCAGTCGTTCCCGCAAATGTTCTCGTCTGCGGTGTCTGCGCTCGCGGCGCTCGTCTCCATGCTGTGGCTGTCGGTGCCCGTCACCATTTTCGTGCTCGCCTTCACCGTGATCCTGTTTGTGGTGGTACGCAAGGTTGTTTCCCGCTCCGGACGCTACTTCGTCAAGCAGCAGATCGCCATCGGCGATGTGAACGCATTCGTGGAAGAAGCGGTCAACGGCCAGAAGGTCATCAAGGTCTTCAACCACGAAGACGCCACCCAAACCACTTTCGACAAGAAGAACGAAGAACTTTTCGAAGCTTCCGCCGAAGCGAACACGTGGGGCAATGTGACCATGCCGATCGTAGGCAACATGGGCTACCTGCTGTACATTCTGCTGGCGATTTTCGGCGGATTTGCAGCGATTTCTGGACTGGGCAACTTCGGATTGTCCGGCACTGGTCCGCTCACCTTGGGTACGCTGATCTCGCTGTTGACGTTGTCTCGTTCCTTTGTGAACCCGCTTGGCCAAGTGTCCATGCAGTTCAACATGGTGATGATGGCGCTCGCCGGTGCTTCCCGCATTTTCGCGCTCATGGACGAACAGCCGGAAGACGACGGCGGTTCCGTGACCTTGGTGAATGTGGAACTCGGCGAAGACGGTCGCACCATGACCGAAGTCGACCACGAAACCGGCCACTGGGCATGGAAGCGCGAGGAGGGCGATGATGGTACCCGTTCGCTCAAGGCCGCGCAATCCTTGAGCCCACGTGCCGCCGAAGTGGCCATGAAGGCCCGTGAAACCGCCATCACTTCGCCGGACGGACGACTCACCCTCCTGCAGGGCGATGTGCGCTTCACCGACGTGAACTTCGGCTATAACCCCGACAAGCCGGTGTTGCACGACATCACCTGGTTCGCCAAGCCCGGCCAGAAAGTGGCGCTGGTGGGCGCAACCGGTGCTGGCAAAACCACCGTCACCAACCTGATCAACCGCTTCTACGACATTCAAGACGGCATGATCCTGTACGACGGCATTTCCGTCAAAGGCATTCGCAAGCCGGATTTGCGCCGTTCTCTGGGCGTGGTGCTGCAGGACGTGAACCTGTTCACCGGCACGGTGATGGACAACATCCGCTACGGTCGCCTCGACGCCACCGACGAGGAGTGCATTGCTGCCGCGAAGCTTACGAACGCTGACGGCTTCATCCGTATGCTGCCCAACGGCTACCAGACCGTGCTTGAAGGCGATGGTTCCGGTCTGTCGCAAGGCCAGCGTCAGCTGATCTCCATCGCACGCGCCGCCGTAGCCGATCCTCCGGCCATGATCCTCGATGAGGCAACTTCGTCCATCGACACCCGTACCGAGGAAGTGGTGCAGGCCGGTATGGACAACCTCATGAAGGGTCGCACCGTGTTCGTGATCGCTCACCGCCTGTCCACGGTGCGCAATTCCGACGTGATCATGGTGCTCGACCATGGCCGCATCATCGAACGCGGCTCGCATGACGAGCTCATCGCGCAAAAGGGCGAATACTACCAGCTCTACACAGGTGCCGTAGAACTCGAATAGCGAAAAAGCGATAGTGCGAATAGCGTAAAGCGCATATCAACATAAGAAAAGCCTGTAATCCCATGAAATGAATCTCCCCGGGATTACAGGCTTTCTTTATCTTATTTTTTCAGTAGATTCGCGATATTTTTGGGAGAGCGAAACTACTCGAGATTCGCGTGGAACTCCCATAGGGAATCAAGGTCGATGTCCTGCTTGCGCACCAAGCTCATGGCGATTGCGTCGCCGACCAGCAGCAGCGACTGTTCGAACAGGCTGGTCATCGGCTGTTCGCTCGGCTTGGTGCCGCTGCCAGGCTTGCCGGCCGCCGGTACATGCACGAACAGGTCGGTGTACTGCTTCATAGGGCAGTCCTCAACAATGCCGATTCGTGCCACTTTCGCGCCGAACGACTTCGCCTTGCCAGCAATGAACAGCGGAAAACCGGTTTTGCCGGAACCGGAGCCAACGATTAGCAGATCCTTGTCGCAGATGGCCGGCTCGGTAATCTGCCCCACCATCACGGTGTCGATGCTCAGGTGTGCCAAACGCTTGGCAATCGCCTCCAGCGCGAGCTCCACGCGCCCGACGCCCACGAAAAAGACCTTACGTGCGCCGGTGATCAGGTCAACCAATTCGTCGATCTGATTTTCATCGACATTGCTGAGCACGTCGGAGAGCTCGTTGATGATGATCTGTTCGCATTCACGGAATGAAGTTGCGGTAGTCATGTCAGTATTCCTATGTTTGATATGTATTCGATTCGATGGCGATTGATGGTTGATAGAGAAGCTGCTGTTGTATGGGGTATTGCGCGTACGCTTCAGCGCACACGAACGCGCTCGCCGGTGGATTCCTCGTACGCCTGCATGGTCATGTGCCACGCCTCCTCGATATTGGGGGAGCGCTTGAAAATACCGGTATTGCCAAGCACGAACGTGTCTGCGCCGACTTCGCGCATGCGTTTGAAGTTCTTTTCGTTGCAGGATCCGTCGATTTGGATTTCGTAGTTGAGTCCGTGCGCGTCTCGGAATTGCGCAAGTCGTTCGATTTTCTTCAGGGTTTCGGGGATCAGCGGTTCTCCGGAATAGCCGATTTCCACGGTCATGACGGTCACGAGGTCGATGCGTTCCAGCAGATTCTCCATTTCGGAGAATGAGGTGAGCGGATTGACCGCAATGCCGGCTCCACAGCCGTTTTCGCGAATGATGCGCAGGGTTCGGAAGGCGTGTGCTCCCAACGATTCGACGTGTGGGGTCAGCATGGTAGCGCCCGCAGCTACCAACTGGTCGATCCAATGGTCGATGTCGGTGACCATCATGTGCACTTCCTTGCGTAGTGCGCAGATCGGCATCATTTGTTCGATCCAGGTGGTGCATAGGCCCATGCTGGGGGAGAAGTGGCCGTCCATGATGTCGATGTGGTAGGAATCGGCGAGGTTGTTGAGTACTTCGACCTGTGTGGCTGGATTGCGGAAGTCGCTGCAGTACAGCGAAATAGCGAAATGCGGATCGCTAAATGGCGCGGTCATGGGAATGCTCCTTGGTTGTGGGAGGGCGACTCGTCAAGCGTTGACGAAAGCCTGTTTTTGGGTGTGTTTGCCTAAGGTGCGGTGGTTGCACGCATCTTGAGGGGGGTGTTGTATTCGGGTTGCGGAAATCAGTTGATGCTATGCAGTGCGATTCCCGCTGCGACGAGTGCGTCGGCGCACTCGGGTGTGCCTTCCGTCACGATGACGTCCAGCGCGTTGCAGTCAGCGATTTTGTATGTGGAAACATGGCCGAATTTCTCCGGTGTGATCAGGCTCATCACTTTGGTGCCGGCTTTGATGAGGGCCCGCTTGGTTTCGGCGGATTCCAGATATGGTGTGGTGATGCCATATTCCGGATCGATGGACGATACGCCAAGCAGCACCAGATCGCAGTGGAGTCCCTGCAGCATGGCCAGCGCGGCGGATCCGACGGTTTCCTTCGACTTGTGGTGAATCACTCCGGTGAGCATGTTCACTTCGACGCCGTCATAGTCGGACATCCATAATGCCACGGCCGGACTGTTGGTGATGATCGTACCGGTGTAGTCACGAGGAAAGGCCTGCGCCGTCAGATAATTGGTGGAACCTCCGTCGATGAAGATCACACGGTTTTCGGTGATTTCATCCATTGCGGCCGCTGCCAATCTCATTTTGACGTCTTTGCCGAGGTCGACGCGATTTTCGAATCGGCTGAGCTCGGTATCGGGCTTCATGGCACCTCCGTGCACGCGTTGTACCAAGCCTCGGTCATCGAGTTCCTGAAGATCCTTGCGTAAAGTCGCTTCGGTTACACCGAGTTCTTTGGCGTAGTCGGTGACGACGACACGACCGTTGGCTTCGATCTTTTTCAGGATCTGTTCCTGGCGTTCGGCCTTCATCATCTTCGGTTCTCCTTATGACGGTGCGCTGGTTGCCGCGCGTGATTGCGGTATCTGTTTTCATCATAGCAATCGCTTTTTCGTTTCTTTTCGTTATGGAGGAAATTTCATTTGCGAATCCTTTCGTTTTGTGTTGACAACTATCGTAACCTTGTGTTATGTTGTTGTCAACAAGCAAAACGAAAGAAATCGCAAGTAAAACGAAATTAATCGAAATGCTTGAGATTGAAGGTCGACACGCCGAAAGCATGTTGGTCATCAACCGAACAGAACCAACGGAAAATAGCAAATAGCAATACAGACGCGTAAACGTCGTAGTTTATGACAAAGGAGTTTTCGCCATGAAGCGTTCTGAAGTCAATGCAGTCATCAAGCAGTTCGAAGCTTTGCTTGACCAGTACAAGTTCCGTATTCCGCCGTACCTGAGCTTCACTCCGGAAGAATGGGCCGAGAAGGGCCACGAATGGGATGAGGTTCGCGACAACGCTTTGGGTTGGGACATCACCGATTACGGCGAGGACGACTTCGAACACAAGGGTCTGGCGCTGATCACTCTGCGCAACGGCAATGTGAAGGATCCGAAATATACTAAGGTGTATGCCGAGAAGATCATGATGAGCATGCCCGGCCAGGTTTCCCCGATGCACTTCCACTGGAACAAGATGGAGGACATCATCGTGCGCGGCGGTGGCACCGCGGTATTCCACCTGTACAACGCCGATCCGGAAACCGAGGAGAAGCTCGACACCCCGGTGCTCGTGTGCCGTGACGGCCGTCGTTATTATGTGCCTGCAGGAGAGCCGATCGAGCTTAACGAAGGCGAATCGCTGACGTTCTACCCGTACACCTACCACGAGTATTACATCAAGGAAGATTCCGTTCCGACTTTGGTCGGCGAAGTCTCCATGTGCAACGACGACAACACCGACAATCGCTTTTATGCTCCGCTCGGACGTTTCCCGAAGATCGAGGAAGACGAGCCGGCCTACCGTCTGCTGTGCAACGAATATCCGGCAGCCAAAGAAGACTGAGCGCATCTAAGCGTAACGATAAAACGCAAAACAAAACGTTTCTCAACAATCATCATCACAACTTGCCGGGGTGCGGCTTCTCTCCGCCGCACCCTTGGCCTCCTATACCCTAAAACACTTTTTCGTACAAGGAACAACCATGAATGCGAAAATCTCCAACGGGGATTCCAAATCCGTGCTCACTATGGGCGAGCTGCTGTGGGACATGCTCCCCACGGGCAAGAAGCCTGGCGGGGCGCCGGCCAACTTCGTCTATCATGCCGCGCAAAACGGTGTGAAAGCAACGGCGATCACCGCCGTTGGGGATGACGAGCTCGGCCATGAACTCGTGCAGCTGCTCACCGATCGCGGTGTGAACGTCGCAGCTCAAGTCAACGATTATGAAACCGGAGTCACCGCGGTCACCCTTGATGGTAACGGCATTCCTTCCTATGATGTGGTGCGTGACCGTGCGTGGGATCATATCGCTTTCACCGACGAGGTGAAAGGGCTGGTCGAGCAGTCTGACGCCATTTGCTACGGAAGTATCGCGGCCCGCGAACCTCACGGCACCCGAGACGCCATATATGCGATGATCGACGCAGCCGGTAGCGATACCGTACGTTTCTTCGACATCAACATCCGCAGCGGATTCACCGATCGTGACGTGCTCGAACGTTTGCTCGACGGTGCCACGATCCTCAAAATCAACGATGAGGAACTGCCGATTGTCGCGAAACTCTTCGGCCTTCCCGAACCTGATTTCACCATGCCGACGCAAGTCGAAAGCATGAAAGCGGTCAAGGAACGATTCAATCTGGATGTGGTGATTCTTACCGCTGGTGACGCTTATAGCGCGGTTATGGGTGACGATACCACGTCGATTCTCCCCACGCCGAAAGTGGACATCGCCGACACCGTTGGCGCAGGCGATTCGTTCTCCGGAGCGTTCTTGGCATACCTGCTGCGCGGATATAGTCTGCGTGCCGCCCATGAGCGTGCGGTGAAGGTTTCCGCGTTTGTATGCACCCAGGAGGGCGCATGGCCGCAGTACCCGGACGAGCTGAAGGAGGAGTAGGCATCATGTCCGATCAACGCAAGGTTGCAGCCGAACGCAGCAACGTGCTCGCCCATGTAGGCAGTATGCAGCAAGCCGCCTATGTTCGCCCGATCGAATATCAGGAGGGCCGCACCCACGGTCTGAAGGCCGTGGAGGTCAAAAACGGGCTGCTGCGCTTCGTATCCATGGCCGACAAAGCGCTCGACGTGGCACTGTTCGAATACAAAGGCGAAAATCTCACGTTCCTCTCCAAGCCGGGGCTCAACGGCCGTAACCAGTTCGATACCAATGGACAGGAAGCGTTGCGTTCCATTATGGGAGGCCTGTTCTTCACATGCGGATTCGAAAACATCTGCGGACCGTACGAGACTCCGGAAGATTCGCAATATCCGGCTGGCAGCTATCCGATGCACGGCAGGATCCGCACCACGCCGGCCGAGCATGTCGGCTCCGATGCCTATTGGGACGGCGATGACTACATTCTCGAAGTGCATGGCGAAATGCGCGAGGCGGAACTGTTCGGCGAGAACATGGTGTTGCGCCGCCGCATCCGTTCCGTCTATGGCACGCCGTCCATCACGGTGGAGGATGAAGTCACCAACGAATCCTTCCGCGAGGAGCCGCTGATGTGGATGTACCACTGCAATTTCGGCTGGCCCTTGCTGGCCGAAGGCGCCGAAGTGGTGATTCCCAGCAGGAACGTTACGCCGCGTGACGATACCACCGCTGCCGACACCACCGCGTGGAACGAGATTGGCGCTCCGGAAGATAACAAGCCGGAAAGCGTGTACATTCACGATTTGGCCGCCGACGAGCAGGGCAACAGTTTTGCCGCCGTGATCAACCGCGAACTTGGCTTGGGTGTGGTCATCGACTTCAATGTGGCTGATTTCCCGCATTTCATGGAATGGAAATCCATGGGATCGGGCGACTACGTGGTCGGGCTCGAACCCTCCAATTCCAAGGTGTACGGTCGAGGCTGGCATGAGGAACGCGGCAATCTGCACATGCTTGCCTCGCAGTCTGCGGAACGTAAAACCGTTACGTTCACCGTGCTCGATGGCGTGGAGGCCATTGACGCACTCATTGCCCGCAGGGAAACCCTGCTGAGGTAAGTCACGAATTTGCCGGTTCGGAAGTTTTTCGAATCTCTCTTCGTTCATGTTTTTCTCCAACCTGAACTTCGGATTTTCCGAATCGGCTTTTTATCTGCATTACAAACTCCAACTTCAAGGAAGAAGGGATAATCATGTCTTCTGCAATTTCAAGCGCAGCCGGTACGCCTCTTGACGAGCGTACCATCAAGACCCGTAAGAACCTGTGCCGTAAGCTTGCTTTGATCGCAGCTCTTGGTGGTCTGCTCTACGGCTACGATTCGGCGGTGATCAACGGAGCGACCAACGCCATCAAAACCGAATTCGCCACGGGTGACGCACTGCTTGGTTTGGCTGTGGGGTCGGCGTTGATTTCCGGCGGCATCGGCGCTCTGCTTGCGGGGCGTATTTCCGACAAAATCGGTCGTGTGCCGATGATGAAGATCGCGGCGGTGCTGTTTCTGATTTGCAGCATCGGTTGTGCCATTGTTCCCAATATTGTGGTGCTGGTCGCATTCCGTATTATCGGTGGTTTCGCGGCAGGTGTCGCGGCCATGGTCGCGCCGGTGTATATCGCTGAAATCGCGCCGACCGACGAGCGAGGCGTGCTTGGAGCATTCCAGCAGCTCGGCATCGTCGTGGGTATTTTCATCTCACTGCTGGTCAACGCGCTTCTGGTGCATATTTCCGGTGGCGCCAGCGTATTCATGGGTCCGCTCGAAACGTGGCAGTGGATGTTCCTGTGCATGGGCATCCCATCGATCGTTTACTTCCTGCTGGCCATGACCATCCCTGAATCTCCACGCTACTTGGTTGCCCAACATCGAGACGAGCAGGCCGCAGCCATTTTGGAACGCATCAGCGTTGACCCAACTCCGATTTCCGATCAGATTGGCCGCATCCGCTACTCCATCGGCATCGACCACAAGCCGTCGTTCCGTGACCTGGTCACCCCGCTTGGCCGTTTGAAGCCAGTCGTGTGGGTTGCCATCGGATTCATGATTCTCAACCAGTTCACCGGCATCAACGTCATCTTCTACTATTCGAACACGCTGTGGGGTGCGGTCGGCTTCACTGAAAAAGACTCCTTCACCATCACCGCCATCACATCGCTGATCAACATCGCAGCCACCATCGGCGGCACCTTCCTGGTTGATCGCGTTGGCCGCCGCCCAATGTTGCTCGCCGGATCCATCGGCATGGTCGTGGCCCAAGGTGGTTTGGCGGTGCTGTTCGGTACCGCTCCGATGGGGAACGGCGCTCCTTCGCTCGGCGCGGTCACCGGCCCTCTCGCCCTTGTGTTCGCCAACGCGTTTGTGGTGGCGTTCGGCCTGACTTGGGGCACGGTTTCTTGGGGCATGCTTGCCGAAATGTTCCCGAACTCCATGCGTTCCGCCGGCATGTCGGTGGGTACTGCAGTGCAATACACTTCCAACTTCATCGTTACCGTCAGCTTCCCGGTTCTGCTTGGCATCAACGTTGGCTTGGTGTATGGCCTGTTCGCCTTCTTCGCACTGGTTTCCTTCTTCTTCGTGCTCAAGTTCGTCAAGGAAACGAAGGGCGTCGCTTTGGAGGATATGGAAGGCTGATCGAAGTCTCACGCTACACGCCGCCCGGGTTTCGTTTGTTCAGATGTGCTCCTCACCGTCCTGCAGTTTGTGCCACTGCTGCAGTGTGGATTCCGTGCGCTTGCGGAACACTCAGATGAAATGGCTTGCCGACGTAAAAACCACGGGCGCAGGCCGCTTCGCTCGCGGTTGACGCGGTGTCTGTAGCAGGTGTACCGCCTGTCCACCGTGCGCAATTCCGACGTGATCATGGTGCTCGACCATGGCCGCATCATCGAACGCGGCTCGCATGACGAGCTCATCGCGCAAAAGGGCGAATACTACCAGCTCTACACAGGTGCCGTAGAACTCGAATAATCTAATAGTCTCCTGAATTGGAGCGATGCGAGCACGCGCTAGCGTTCTACACTAGCCGCGCTTCGATCCCTGTCGGCTGATACCGCCCTTATGGCCGGTGGCTTTGAACGGCATGGATCCTCTGGAAAATCCCTTGCTTTGAAATTGCGATTTTGAAGCGAGGGATTTCTTATTGTCTTTGCCATGCATGGTATTCGGCTGCGGCCAGCCCGCCTTCCGTGAAGGCGGTTCCGTCATACGTTCATGAGACTGCTGCATGAGCAGCGATTATAATTGGCTTGCGTAATCGTTGCACAAATCTCGCTTGGTTTGTCGTTATGTCAATAATAGGTTATCCTTTCATGGGTAAACGATTTACTAAATTGGAGAGCGAGACATGGCGACGATTAAAGAGATTGCGCAACGTACCGGGTTTTCTCAGGCTACGGTGTCTCGACTTCTGAACGGGGATCCCACCCTATCGGTGCGTGAAGAGACTCGTCGCAAGATCATTCAGGCGAGCGAGGACCTCGGCTATAGCGTGCAGACCAAGCGCATCGTCATCCCTCATGAGGTTGCATTGCTTGACAATGAAAAGTCCGACGAGGCGTTGCGGGACTCCTATTTCACCGATTTGCGTTCAGCGCTCGAACGCAATGCGGAACAGCAACGCATGGAAATGACGGTGTTCCACAATCTCGACGATATGATCGCTCGCAGTTCCAAATTCGACGGGTTCATGGCGATCGGCGCCGACCAGATCAGCGAGGAAGACTTGGAGCGGCTGCATAGGGCCATGCCGTATGGCGTGTTCATTGACGTGAATCCGGCGCCGAATCTGTTCGATTCCGTGCAGCCTGATTTGCAGCAGACCATGCATGATGCGGTCGCGGCCTGTGCTGCCAAGGGCATGAAGCGCGTTGGATTCATCGGAGGCAAGGGCTGCCTGATGAACTTTTATGAGGTCGATGAGGAGAATCGCGCCACATATTTCCGTCGTGAGGCAAGGCGTTTCGGTATTCAATCCGACGGATTGGTGTATTCCGACGGCTTGTTCACCGTGAGCAACGGCCGTGCGTTGGGGGAGCAATTCGTGCGCGATCATAATGGTGTGCTGCCTGATGCCGTGATCGTAGCTGCCGATGTGATTGCGGTTGGCGTGCTGCAGGCGTTCAATGCGGTTGGCGTGCTGGTGCCGCGCGATATCAGCGTGATCAGCATTAACAATCAAACGATTTCGCAGTTGACCTCGCCGCCGTTGAGCACATTCTCCATCGATCAGAACGAGCTTGCGCGCGTGGCGACGCTGATGTTGGGTGATGCCATTTCCGGCAAACGCACGATTCGTCAGCATGTGTATCTGTCGACGTCATTGGTGGCGCGTGACAGTTTTGTGCCTGCGAAATAGTGATGCTTAAGACGTTACGCGTCTGGTGTTTCTTTTTACTTTTTCATTCTTGTGAATCCTACTAAAGAATCGTCCATAATCATGAAAAACAAGCGAAATAGTTCGCGCTGCATGCTATAGTTGCAACCGAAATGAGAGCGATGATCCGTTATCAGCGGGGAGCTTCCGGAAGAACGGTCGTATCATGCGACTTATTAGAACCGGCGGGAAGGCCCGAATAGCCGAACATACAAGCGGTCGTGCGCCAATCGAAAGCATGGCAAACGAGGTGGTACCGCGGTGGCGGCGTCCGGATGGGCGCGATGCCATCGTCCTCGTAGGAGACAAATAGTAAGAACCTACGAGGAGATACGGTGAGCGAAAACAACGTGTATCCGAAGGCAGCTGCGGGTGAGCAGAGCGCCAATGTAGCGCCGAACCCCAGTTTCCCAAAGCTGGAAGAATCCGTCCTTGATTATTGGGAGAAGGACGACACTTTCCAGAAGTCCATTGAACGCCGTCCTTCCGGCGATCACAGCCAGAACGAATTCGTCTTCTTCGACGGTCCGCCGTTTGCGAACGGCTTGCCGCATTACGGTCACCTGCTGACCGGTTACGCCAAGGATGTGATTCCGCGTTACCAGACCATGAAGGGCCACAAGGTCAATCGTGTGTTCGGTTGGGATACGCACGGTCTGCCGGCCGAACTTGAAGCCCAGAAGGAACTGGGCATCGATTCGGTTGATCAGGTTAAGGAAATGGGCATCGACAAGTTCAATGATGCCTGCCGTGCCTCCGTGCTCAAGTACACCAACGAGTGGAAGGACTACGTGCACCGTCAGGCACGTTGGGTTGATTTCGAGCATGGCTACAAGACGCTGAACATTCCATACATGGAATCCGTGATGTGGGCGTTCAAGCAGCTGTACGACAAGGGCCTCGCATATCAGGGCTACCGCGTGCTGCCGTACTGCCCGAAGGATCAGACGCCGCTTTCCGCGCATGAACTGCGCATGGATGCCGACGTATATCAGGATCGTCAGGACACCACCGTGTCCGTGGCCGTGAAGCTGCGCGACGAGGAAGACGCCTACGCGGTGTTCTGGACCACTACGCCGTGGACCGTTCCCACCAACTTCGCCATTGTGGTCGGCGCAGACATCGACTATGTGGAAGTGCGTCCGACCGAAGGCAAGTTCGCTGGCAAGAAGTTCTATCTGGGCAAGCCGCTGCTCGGTTCCTACGCCAAGGAACTCGGCGAGAACTATGAGATCGTGCGCGAACTCAAGGGTGCTGAAATGGAAGGCTGGCGCTACTACCCGGTGTTCCCGTACTTCGCAGGCGACGAGAACGCCGTCGAAGGCAAGGTTCCTGGTCCGGAAGGCTATCAGATCTTCACCGCCGACTATGTCGATACCGTTGAAGGTACCGGCCTCGTGCATCAGGCTCCGTACGGCGAGGACGATATGAACACGCTCAACGCCAAGGGCATCAAGAGCGTTGACGTGCTCGACGCGGGCTGCAAGTTCACCGCGCTGTGCCCGGACTACGAGGGCATGTACGTGTTCGATGCGAACAAGCCGATTCTGCGTAACCTGCGTGCCGGCGACGGCCCGCTGGAGCGTATTCCGGAAGACCAGCGCGCGATTCTCTTCCAGGAGAAGAGTTACGTGCACTCCTACCCGCACTGCTGGCGCTGCGCCACCCCGCTCATCTACAAGCCGGTGAGCTCGTGGTTCGTGTCCGTCACCAAGATCAAGGACCGTCTGCTCGAGCTGAACCAGGAAATCAACTGGATTCCGGGCAATGTGAAGGACGGCCAGTTCGGCAAGTGGCTTGCTAATGCCCGCGACTGGTCGATCTCGCGCAACCGTTTCTGGGGTTCGCCGATTCCGGTGTGGGTGTCTGACGATCCGAAGTATCCGCGCGTTGACGTGTACGGTTCGCTGGATGAGCTGAAGGCCGACTTCGGCGACTATCCGCGCGATAAGGACGGCAATGTCAACATGCACCGCCCGTACATCGACGAATTGACCCGCGTCAACCCGGACGATCCGACCGGCAAGAGCCACATGCACCGCATCACCGACGTGATGGACTGCTGGTTCGAATCCGGTTCCATGAGCTTCGCCCAGTATCATTACCCGTTTGAGAACAAGGAAACGTTCGAACAGCATTTCCCTTGCGATTACATCGTGGAATACATCGGCCAGACCCGTGGCTGGTTCTACGTGCTGCACATCATGGCGACCGCACTGTTCGACAAGCCGGCATTCAAGAACGTGATCTGCCACGGCATCGTGCTTGGCTCCGACGGCCAGAAGATGTCGAAGCATTTGCGCAACTACCCGGATGTGAACGGCGTGTTCAACGATTTCGGTTCCGATGCCATGCGTTGGTTCCTCATGAGCTCGCCGATTCTGCGCGGCGGTAATCTGATCGTGACCGCCGATGGCATTCGTGACACCGTTCGCCAGGTCATGCTGCCGGTGTGGAGTTCGTACTACTTCTTCACCCTGTATGCGAACGCTGCTAATAATGGTGCCGGTTTCGATGCTCGTGCGCTGCGTGCCGATGAGGTTGCCGCACTGCCGGAAATGGACTGTTATCTGCTGGCGCGTACCCGCCGACTGATCGAGAAGACGCAGCATTCGCTGGATGACTTCCTGATTTCTGACGCATGCGAAGCCGTGTCTGACTTCATCGACATGCTCACCAACTGGTACATCCGTAACAATCGTGACCGTTTCTGGAACGAGGATGCGAACGCGTTCAACACGCTGTACACCGTGCTTGAAGCATTCATGCGCGTGATCGCACCGCTTGCTCCGATGGAGGCGGAAGCAGTGTGGCGTGGTCTGACCGGTGGCGAATCCGTGCACTTGGCCGACTGGCCGTTCCTTGCTGACGAGCAGACTGGCGAAGCGAGCGAACTGGGCCGTGTGCTTGTTGACGATCCGGCTCTGGTTGATGCGATGGAGAAGGTGCGCGAGGTCGTGTCCGGCACTCTGTCTATGCGTAAGACGAAGCAGATTCGCGTGCGTCAGCCGCTGTCCAAGCTGACTGTTGTGGTGGAAAACACTGACGCCGTGGCCGCATATGACGAGATTCTGAAATCCGAACTGAACGTGAAGAACGTTGAACTGTGCACGCTTGAAGATGCCGAAACCCAAGGCTTGAAGATCATCAACGAGCTGCGCGTGAACGCTCGCGTGGCAGGCAAGCGTCTTCGCAAGGACGTGCAGTTCGCCATCAAGGCCTCCAAGTCCGGCTCATGGCATGTGAACGCAGACGGCGCTCCGGTTTGCGAGACGCCGAACGGTGAGATCGTGCTTGAGGAAGGCGAATACGAGCTGATCAACAGCGTGGAAGAGAAGAACGCCGAAGAGGCCGCCAACTCTGTAAGTGCTGCACTGCCGACCGGTGGCTTCGTGATCCTCGACACCGAGCTGAACGATGATCTGATCGCCGAAGGCTATGCGCGCGACGTGATTCGCGCTGTGCAGGATGCCCGTAAAGCCGCCGATCTGCAAATCTCCGACCGCATCGCCCTGAAGCTCGTCGTACCCGCCGAAGACGTGGCCAAGGTCGAACAGTTCAAGGAGCTCGTCTCTTCCGAAACGCTCGCCACCTCTTTCGAAGTGACGGCCGGCGATGAGCTGAACGTTGAGGTTGCCAAGGCCTGAACTGAACGAAGCTCGGTCGGCTTGCGATTATTCCAAGCTGCGGCTAGAGTAATCCCTTGGCTTTCGAGCCGCCGTGGCGTTGCCCACCGCGGCTCGAGTCCACTCAAGACTTGATTTGTGTCCGTGCCGCGCAGCCGCGTTCCTTACGCGGTTGGCGCGCACGGAAACAGATCGTTAAGCGAATGGTTCTCAGTACCATCCATGTGAGTCAAGCACACATTCTTGAGAAGCAGTCGCGCCGCCGGACGGCGGATTCAACGGGTTCGCCCAAGTGGGTGGATTCCAAGAATCCGCTGTCCGGCTTTTTCTATGTGCGAATAAATGTGGCTAACGCGGAATTTAGCTACACTTATTCGATTAAGTGTAGCTAACGCAAAAATATTCATATCTTTCCATTTGGAATTGAAAATGGAAAGATATGAATAGGTATACCAATGAGTATGCGTATATGCGGATTATTCCACTTGAAAGTCTTCTGCCTCTATATGCCGAACCTCGTTGCAATGCTCGTGAGAACTGTAACGCTATGGTAATGTAGGGGTGCTTGAACATATCTGTGAAGGAGCAGATTATGACTTTGCTGGCGCACAAGGACGCGGATGGCGGTGTGCAGACGTTGCGTGACCATCTTCACAATGCGGGTGACTTAGCGGAAAGCTATGAATCGGAGTTTTCTCAGATTCCGCGAATGGCGGCGCTCCTGCATGATGTTGGAAAGGTCGCGCAACAGTTTCAAACGTATCTGATATCAGGCAAGAGACGTCGTGGTGAGATTCCTCATGCGAGGCAGGGTGCGTTCGTCGTCAATGACCTGCCGATTTCGAATTCGGCAGCGGAAATCGTGAAAGAGATTCTTGAACTTGTTATTGCAAAACATCATGGAGAGCTTCCTGATTGCATCAATGAAATCGGTGATGAGGCTTTTCTCACAGGTTTTACGGAAGCAGATAAACAGAATCCTAAATATGCGTATGGGGAGATCAAACAGGGGCTACATGATTTGGACCTCGACTTGCAAGACACCTTCCAGCAGGCCGAAAAAGATGTTTTCGATTTTGCAGGACGAACTAAATCGCTGAAATTGTCGAAAGATAGTCGTTATTTCTACTCGGGATTACTAGTTAAATACGTTTATTCTCGTTTGATTGATGCCGATAGAACAGATACGGCTTATTTTGAGACGAAAGAGCAATATCATCCGATCAAGGCGGATTGGTCGGAACTGATTCGCCGTCTTGACGAAAGCATGAAATCATTCGATTCGACATCCGAAATCAATAAAATCCGTCAACAGATTACGGAACAGTGCCGTCAAGCTGGGAGCAGGGAGACAGGGATTTACCGATTGTCGGTTCCGACCGGAGGCGGTAAAACGTTGGCTTCGTTGAATTTCGCCTTGCATCATGCTTTGGAAACAGGGAAAAGACGAATCATTTATGTGATTCCGTACTTGTCTATTACGTCACAGACCGTGGCAACATTCCGGAATATGCTTGGTCTGGATGCTGACAGCAATATTGTGTTGGAGCATTACTCCACCGCGGGCCTTCAGAATTCCGATAACACGGGATCTATCGGCACAAGTGAGGAAGAGGATGCGAAGGAACGTCAACGTAAACTGGCGTCTGAACGTTGGGATAATCCGATCATCGTGACTACGATGGTCGAATTCTTGGAAACGGTTATGTCGGCGCGTGGTGCGAAACTTCGTAAATTCCACAACATGGCCAATAGCGTCATCATTTTTGATGAGATTCAGTCGCTTCCGTTGAATATCATCAATCCGTTTAATGAAGTTGTGAGTTTTCTTTCGACGATATTGGACTCGACTATTCTGCTGTGCTCAGCTACGCAGCCTTTATTGGAACGAACGGCGCGAAAGAATCTGCGTCTGTCAGACGAGCCTGATCTTATCGACAATACTGATGGTTACGAAGAGAAGCTCAAGCGTACCCGGATTATTGCTTCACAGGAAAGCAAGAGTTGCGAGGAACTTGCGAGCATCATATATGAGCAGGCACTTCGGAACGGCAATTGCCTGTCTATCGTCAACACGAAGAGTGAAGCGCGCAAAATGTATCAGTGTTTGCAAGAGCTCAATGCTGGCGGGCAGTTTGAGTTGATTCATTTGAGTACTGCCATGTGTGGCAAACATAGGGCAGACCAGTTAGCGAGAATAAAGGTGTTAACTGATCCTCATGATTCCAAGCCGGTGATTTGCGTAAGCACTCAGCTTATCGAAGCGGGAGTGGACCTTTCGTTCGCATGCGTAGTCAGGGCGATGGCTGGTCTGGATAGCATCATGCAAGCGGCTGGCAGGTGCAACAGGAATGGTGAATCGAAAGAAATCAAGGATGTGTATGTCTATCCGTTGCAAGGTGAGGAAAGGTTCAAGGACTATCTTCCAGAGATTCACAGAGGCAAAAAGCTCACTTTGCAGATTATGGGTGAGCATCCTGATGCTGATCTGCTTTCTACTGGCATGCTCAATGAGTTTTATGGCATGCTGCTTCAAAGTGAGGATCGATATGGCGGCAATAGTTTGCTGGATGGTCCGCTTTGGAAAAAGGAAAACGCTGGAAAAACGATTTATGAGTTGCTGGCATACAACGAAAGCCAACGTAAGCAATTCGAGAACAATACGATGGGGGAGAGATACAATCCGTTTTTTGCCCAGGCGTTCAAAACGGTCGGCAATGAATATCGTGTGATTCCGAAAATCACGCACAATGTTGTGGTTCCCTATGGCAATGCGATGGAATTACTGGATATGTTGGGCCACGGTGAGTTGAGGGAGAAGATTGCGATTCTGCGGCGGCTACAGGAATACACGGTTTCCCTTTTCGATTATGAATACAAGATTTTGAACGAAAAACATGCGATTTCCATCGCTAACGAGGATTTCGATATTTGCGTTCTGAATGGAGATTATTACAAAGGCGAATATGGCGTGGTGACAGAGACGGACATGTCTCTGTTGATGATATGAAAGGGCAGTGGTTCTCCTGCAGATCGATGGGAATCTGCAGGAGAGTTTCGTTTGGTAAATACGCATGTTGTACATATTTTCAATCCACGCCATGAATGTGGCGACAGTAGGAAAACCCACTTATACAAGAATAACTGGTTGATTGTTGATTGAGAAACACTCAAAGAGTTCTATGTACAACAAGCGTAAAATGTGCTATATTGGAGGTGAAAAACCATGATGGTTGTAGTTGCGTACGATGTGAGTACGGAAACCCCTGAGGGGAAGCGTCGTCTTCGTTTGGTGGCGAAGACATGTATGAAATACGGACAGCGTGTGCAGAACAGTGTTTTCGAATGCTCGGTGAATCCTTCCGATTATCTGGTGTTGGTGCACGATTTGCTGAAGATTGCCAATACCGATGAGGACAGCCTGCGCTTTTATAAACTTGGCGCTCGATATGCGGATAGGATTGAGCATTATGGACGTGAACGGAGTTTGCCGGTTAATGATGTGATGATGATATAACACAGGTAAAATGGCATGGTGCCATAACGATATGGTGTGGGGTATGCTGGGTTGAGTGTTTGAGTGTGCCGTCCGGTATTCAGAGTGTGTTTTCTAGCCAGCAGTATTGTGTTTTCGGCAAGGTGGCCGGTCTTGGAATGGTGTTTGTGCGAAGTGGAAGCGCTCATGATAAGGGACGTCTTTCGCACCTGAAAAACTATCGAAATCCGAATTGTGATTTTCGTGGGGCGTTTGAAAACTAAATAATGGACATTAAAATGAGATAGAAAGCCAGTTGCTCGTTTTAGACATGTTGTTCGTCGTATCGGCGGTGTTGTTTGATATGCTTAAAGCTAGGCAGCTGGCTTGCGTCTCAAAAAGCGGACAAAAATGTCCAGCTGCACTGTCGCTCTCCTCATGGAGAGCGTGGATTGAAATTCGTATATACCGTAGCCATTTTATGTTAATCCTTGTCGCTCTCCTCATGGAGAGCGTGGATT
>CWHB01000024.1_pt2 | contig 70651 bp, 57 predicted proteins | sample 670591 | NCBI WGS metagenome assembly CWHB01 (sample SAMEA3735853, study PRJEB9488) | human gut metagenome | biome: ENVO:mammalia-associated habitat; material: ENVO:feces | place: Malawi | collected 2009-02-27
CAGTCGATCGGCATGCCGTTTGCCGGCGATGTGATGAATTTCGTGGTGTTGACGGCGGTGCTGTCCGCTGCGAATTCCGGCTTGTATGTGTGCTCGCGTATGGTTTGGTCGCTTGCGCAGGAGGGTATGATTCCGCGCGCGCTCGGCAAGACGAATTTCCATGGTGTGCCCGTGTTCGCGGTGTTTTTCAGTATGGCCGGATCGCTGTTGGCGTTGCTGTCTTCCGTGGTTGCCGCTTCGACGGTGTATTTGGCGTTGGTTGCGGTTTCCGGCTTGGCCACGCTGGTGGTGTGGGCGTCGGTTTCCGTCTGCCACTTGCGTTTCCGCAAGCAGTGGCTTGCTCAAGGCCATTCGGTTGACGATTTGAAGTATCGTGCCCCCGGTTTTCCGTTCGTGCCGATCGCTGCGATTGTGATGTGCATTGGCGCATTGGTTTTGGTGATTTGCGATCCGTCGCAGCGCTCCACATTGCTGTATATGATTCCGTTCGTTGCGATCTGCTATATCGGCTATTACGCTTCAGTGGCCTGGCATAGGAAGCATGGCAAACTGCAGGATGATACGCAAGGCTGATTCTGTCTGCATAATCGGTAGACTTGGAGGAATGAGTCCAGAAGCGCTTAGTGAACTGATTTTCAATATTGCCAACAACCTTGTGAATGAAGGCAAGGCTGGCACCTTGACCACCGATCTCATCCCTCCACAGGCCAAATTCGCCGTCATGCGTCCGAAGGACCGCGCGCACGGCGATTGGGCGTCGAACGCGGCCATGCAGCTGGCTAAGAAAGCCGGCATGAAGCCTCATGATTTCGCTGAATTGTTCGCTGCGGAACTTGCCAATGCCGATGGCATCAAGTCCGTGGAAGTGGCCGGCCCCGGCTTCATCAACATTGTGCTTGATTCCGCGTCCGCTGCTGCCGTGGTTGACACCGTGCTCAACGAGGGTACGAACTACGGTAAGAACGACCATCTTTCCGGCAAGACCCTGAATCTTGAGTTCGTTTCCGCCAATCCGACCGGTCCGATCCATATCGGCGGCACCCGTTGGGCTGCGGTCGGCGATTCCATGGCCCGCGTGCTTGAGGCGAACGGTGCCAAGGTGGTGCGCGAATACTATTTCAATGATCATGGCGAGCAGATCAATCGTTTCGCGAAGTCGCTGGTTGCGGCCGCTCACGGTGAGGAAACCCCGATCGACGGTTACAAGGGTGCTTATATCGATGAGATCGCGCGTCGCGTTATCGATGAGGCCAATGCCGACGGCATTGCGATTCTCGACCTGCCGCGCGTCGACGGTGGCGCTGACAACGATGGCAATCCGTTGGGTGAAGGCGATTCCGAACAACGTGAGGAATTCCGCAAGCGTGCAGTGCCGATGATGTTCAACGAAATCCGCAAATCCATGAAGGATTTCCGTGTGAACTTCGACGTGTGGTTCCATGAGAACAGCCTGTATTCCGACGGCGAAGTCGACAAGGCCATTGCTGATCTGCGTGAACGCGGCGATATTTACGAAAAGGATGGCGCAACCTGGTTCGAGTCCACCAAGCATGGTGACGACAAGGATCGTGTGATCATCAAATCCGACGGCAACTACGCGTATTTCGCAGCTGATATTGCTTACTATCGCAACAAGCGCCATCGTGACAATGATCCGGCAGACATCGCCATTTACATGCTGGGTGCCGACCATCACGGCTATATCGGCCGCATGATGGCCATGTGCGCCGCATTCGGCGACGAACCTGGCGAAAACATGCAGATTCTTATCGGACAGCTTGTCAACGTGCTGAAGGACGGCAAGGCAGTGCGCATGTCGAAGCGTGCCGGCAATGTGGTGACCATTGACGATCTGACCGACGCTATCGGCGTGGATGCTTCTCGTTATTCGTTGGCACGCACCGACTACAATTCCCCGGTCGATATCGACCTGAATCTGCTCGCTTCGCATTCCAACGAGAATCCGGTGTACTACGTGCAGTACGCGCACGCCCGCTCCTGCAATGTGGACCGCAATGCAGCCGCCGCAAACATCACCTACGAGGGTGCCGACGTGAGTCTGCTCGACACCGCCGCCGACGGCGAAGTGCTTGCCGCGCTCGCCCAGTGGCCGGCCCTGCTGCGCGAAGCCGGCGACCTGCGCGCCCCACATCGTGTGGCCCACTATTTGGAAGATCTCGCAGCCACCTACCACAAGTGGTACAACGTGGAACGCGTGGTGCCTATGGAACTCACCGATCCGGAAGCTCGCGGCGAACAGGCCGAAGCTCTGCGCATTGCCAAGGCTCCGGAACCGGCTCGTGCGGCTGCACGTTTGAAGCTCAATGACGCAGTCAAGACGGTTATCGCCGAAGGTCTTGACCTGCTTGGCGTCGCAGCCCCAGACCGGATGTGATCGCCATGGCAGTCACCCCCATCTGGCCGGCCGGCTCCGACGTGAACGAGCAAGGTGAAATCACGTTCCATGGCCGCACTGCCGAAAGCCTACTGAACGAATTCGGCTCGCCGCTCTACGTTATCGACACTGATGACGTGCGAGCCCGTGCCACTAAATTCGTCAAGTCCGCGGCAAATGCGTTCAACAACACCGTAATCCACGTCAGTTTCGCCGGGAAAGCACTGCTTTCCAAGGAAATCTGCCGCATCGTCACCGAATCCGGCATGCTGATCGACACCTGCACCATGGGCGAGATGCGTATCGCGCTTGCCGCAGGCGTTCCCGGAAGACGACTCGTGCTGCACGGCAACAACAAGTCCGATGCGGAAATCGAACTCGCCATTACCGAAGGCTTCGCCAAAATCGTGGTGGACGAGCCGAACGAGCCGGCCCGTATCGCCGAAATCGCCAAGCGTCTCGGCAAGCGCGCTCGCGTGATGTTGCGTGTTACGTCCGGCATTCATGCGGGCGGTCACGAGTTCGTGTCTACCGCGCACGAAGACCAGAAGTTCGGCGTCGCCTTGCTGCCGGCCGGTGCCGATGCGAGCAAGCTGAACGTGCTTGACGATTTGGCTGACGTGACCCCCGCAGGCTCGAACGCACGCCTAGGTGAAAGCGAAGCCACTCCGGGCGAAAGCACAGAACGCCAACTGCAGTACGACATCAAATACCCGTACGACATGAGCCATGAGAAGGTTTCTGAAGGCGACCGCAAACTCGCTGAAGCCATGACCATGGTGGCTGATGGTCCCGCGCTCGCCGTATTGAAGGAGATCTACCGCCATCAGGACGTGCTCGAACTGGTCGGCGTGCATTCGCATATCGGTTCGAACATTCACGATGCGGACGCCTTCATTCAGGCCGCGAAGCGCATGATGCTGCTGCGCAAGACCTTCTACGCCACCGACGCATACACACTGCCGGAGGTTGACTTGGGCGGCGGCTATTCCGTGGCCTACACCGATGGCGAGGATTCCATGGATCTCGATACGGAACTTGCCCGCCTTGCCGATGCGGTCACCGCCGTGAATCGCGCGCTTGGCATGCCCGCTCCGGTCATTTCGTTCGAACCGGGCCGTTGGACGGTCGCCCCGACCGGCGTCACCTTGTATCGCGTGGGCACGGTCAAGCCGGTGCAGCTTGCCGGAAACGCGAAAGACAAGGCCGGAAATCCGGTTACGGAACGCGTGTACGTGTCTGTTGACGGCGGTATGAGCGACAATATTCGCCCGGCATTGTACGGATCGGATTACACTGCGAAAATCGCCAATCGTGAGAGTTCCAGCGAAACCAAGCTGTGCCGTGTGGTCGGCATGCATTGCGAATCGGGCGATATCCTCGTCAACGAGGTGCGTCTTCCTGCCGACATTCAGCGCGGTGACGTGCTTGCGGTGCCTGTTACGGGCGCATACGGTCGCACGATGGCCAGCAATTACAATCAGGCGCTGATTCCTGCGGTTGTTGCCGTATCCGAGCAAGACGCGCATGTGATGATCCGCCGTCAGACGGTCGATGATTTGCTGGATTGGGATGTAAGCGAATAGCGATTCGTGGCGTTTCGCTCGTGTTTCGTATTGTTCATGGCGATTCGTCTCAAATTGCGGATGCAGCATGGATGCAGCATGGACGGTTTTCGGGGCAAAGCTCGGAAACCGTCCATTTTCGTATGATTTCGCGGTCTTACGTCATATCGGGACCGTACAATAGGCAGGGTTACACCAATACTTCACATTCAAGGGAGGATGCCTTGGCACAGGAAGATGTTGCGCCGATTCGCGTTGGATTGTTGGGCGCGGGCACGGTCGGCTCTCAGACCGCACGCCTGCTGGTGGAGCAGAAGGATGAGCTTGCCGCACGCATCGGACGACCGATCGAACTGACCGGCGTCGCCTGCCTTGATCCGTCGGAAACCGACCCGTTCCCGTGGATCGACAAGTCCGTGGTGACCACCGACACCATGAGCGTGGCCACCAATGCCGACATTGTGGTCGAACTGATCGGCGGAACCGGCGTGGCCCGCAAGTTCGTGCTTGCGGCCATCGAATCCGGCGCTTCCGTGGTTACAGCCAACAAGGCGCTGTTGGCCAAGTATGGTCCAGAAATCTATGCCGCCGCCGAAGCTAAGGGCGTCGATATCTACTTCGAGGCTTCCGTGGGTGGTGCGATTCCGTTCCTCAAGCCGCTGCGTGAATCCCTCGTCGGAGACAAGGTGACGAGCATGCTCGGCATCGTCAACGGCACCACGAACTACATTCTCGACGAAATGACCACCAAGGGTCTTGATTTCGACGACGTGCTGAAGGACGCTCAGGCCAAGGGATACGCCGAAGCGGATCCGACCGGGGACATCGAAGGCTACGATGCGGCCAACAAGGCGGCCATCATGGCCACGCTCGGTTTCCATACCAACGTGACCATCGACGACGTGTCCGTTGAAGGCATCACCAAGATCACCGCCGACGATATTGCCGCCGCAACCGCCGAAAACAAGGTCATCAAGCTGCTGGCCGTGGTGGAGAACGGCGAGGCCGGTGTGTCCGCCCGCGTGTATCCGGCGTTGATTTCCAACGAGCATCCGCTGGCTTCCGTGCATGGTTCCTTTAACGCGGTGTTCGTGAAGGCCGAAGCTGCCGACGATCTGATGTTCTACGGTCGTGGCGCTGGCGGCGCTCCGACCGCTTCTGCGGTGGTCGGCGATGTGGTGACCGAGGCGCGTCACATCGCACAGGGCTGCACTGGCCCGACCATTCCGCTGTATAAGGATTTGAAGAAGGCTCCGATTGAGGCTTCCAAGGCCGAGTTCGCGGTGCGTTTCGTGATTCACGACAATCCGGGCGTGCTTGCGGCCATCGCGGCCAAGTTCGCCGAGCATGGCGTGTCCATCAATGGTGTGAACCAAGACCTCAAGCCTACGCTGAAGGATCCGGGTTATGATGGCGAACTGCAGCAGCTGCGCTTGGTCACGCACATGACCGACGAATTGACCCTGCGCGAAACCGTGGAAGACGTGTGTGCACTCGACTGCGTGGTCGGCGAGCCTTCCATCCTCCGCGTGCTCAACTAACAGTCATGAGACGGCTGCTCAAATCGTTGCGATTGGGCGGCCGTCTCTTTGTTCATATTCCGGTTACTGTGTTAGGCAATTACTTGCCGATTATTTACTAAATTGCTTGCCGATTATGGGCTTGAATTTGACTCTTGTACCCTTTCGGGTATACGGTGCTTGACTTGTAAAGAAGATGTGACGAAGGACGACGAGATATGACTCCAGTTACTCGTAAAGTACGCGTGCGTGTTCCGGCTACCAGCGCCAATCTTGGTTCTGGCTTTGATACGGTCGGACTTGCTCTGGACTACCACGACGAACTTGAATTCACGCTGAGCGCCGATCCGGTGAACACTGCGGCTCAGGTGATGATCGAAGGCGAAGGCGCCGATACCCTCCCGCGTGACGAAACCCACCTGGTGGTTTCCACGTTCCGCCGCGCATGCCAGACCTTCGGTCTGGGGCGTGTGGGCTTCATTCTTCAGGCTCACAACAACATTCCTCAGGCGCGAGGCATGGGCTCTTCCGCCGAAGCCATTGTGGCCGGCATTGCCGCCGCGGCCGCTTTCGCGCAGGATGACGAACTCAACCGTGATGCCGTGTTCGAGCTTGCCGCCGCCATCGAAGGCCATCCGGACAACGTGGCTCCTGCCGTGTATGGCGGCCTGACCATGTCTTGGGACATGGAAACCCCCGAAGGTGTCGGTTCCGTGCCGATTCCAGGCGGCGAGCCGCTGCACAATGGCTTCCATACCATCAACTATCGTGTTGCCGACGATCTGACAGCCGCCGTGTTCGTACCGGATTATGAACTGTCCACCGAAAAGGCGCGTCAGGCGCTGCCGGGACAGCTGGCGTTCAAGGATGCCGTGCACAACGTGTCTCGCGTGAGCCTGCTGCCGGCTGCCATGAATCCTGCGATGCTGGCGACTGGCCAGCGTCAGAACGCCAACGCATTGCTGTTCGCTGCCACGCAGGATCGCCTGCATCAGTCGTATCGCGCTCCTTTGATGGAGCCGTCGTGGGCGCTGATCCAAAAGCTGCGTTCCCGCGGTTTCGCTTCCACTGTTTCCGGTGCCGGCCCATGCGTGCTGGTGCTTCATCACGGCGACGCCCGCGAACAGTTGGAACAGCTTGCTTCCGAAGAGCTCGCTTCCGGCCATTGGCGTGTGCTGCATTTGGGCATCGACACCAAGGGTGTGCAGGTGGAACGCGTATGAGCAATCCCATTCCGCTGATTCTCGCCTCCAAATCCAAGCCCCGCCGTGACGTGCTCTTCTCGGCGGGCATTTGCCCTACGATTCGCGTATCAAACGTGGACGAGCCGGCAGCGCTTGAGCGCGAAGCGGCTGTCAGGGGCGTTGCCGTAAGCGATCTGAGCGTGGAACAGCGGGTGATGATTCTCGCTACGGCCAAAGCCGAAGCCGTGCATCAGGCGTATCGTAACGTTGCTTCCACCGCCGCGGCTGCGCACGGCGATCGCGTGATCGGATATCCGCTGAAAGCCGTTGCCGAATCTTCCGAACATTCAGATAATGCTGAAAATACTGGAGATTCTGCATCTTTAGAACATCCTCGTATTACATTGCGTGCGGACGAAGTGCAGTCCGCCTCCGACGTAAATACCCGCGATTTTTCTGGAATCACCATTCCTACGATCACTGAATCGATTGCTGATTTCGTTGATGGCAAGCCGAGCCTGACCCGCGCGAAAGTCGGTCCGCTGATTCTTGGCTGCGATTCCATGTTCCTGCTTGACGGCGAATGTTACGGCAAGCCGCATAGTGCTGAGGTGGCTCGGAAACGACTGCGTGCCATGCGTGGTGCCACCGGTGAGTTGTGGACGGGCCATTGCCTGATCGACTTTGCCACCGGGCGTTTCGCGCGAGGCGCGAGCAGGGCCACGCTGCACTTCTGCGAATATTCCGACACCGATATCGAACGGTACATCGCTACTGGAGAACCGTTGGAAGTGGCTGGTTCCTTCACGCTTGAGGGCTTCGGTGGAGCGTTCATTGACTCCATCGAAGGCGATCCGCACGGCATTATCGGCTTGAGTCTTCCGCTGGCGCGCCGTTTGGCCGCCGAGCTTGGCGTGGAATGGACCGATCTGTGGAATGTGACGCGAGCCGATCAAGAACCGAACGTTGAACACGATTCGCGAACCGGTGCCGCAAAACCGCTTCCTCCCAAGGAAAACGTGCATCAGCCGGGTGATGGTTGGATTGATTGCGATTGCGGCCGCAAGCATTGGGGCATGAACGGCGCGTCCGGCGTGCTGCTGGCCCGCCGAAGCGAACAGACCGGTGAGGTGACGCATGTGGTCATGCAGCATCGTGCGGTATGGAGTGCGGAAGGCGGTACGTGGGGCATTCCAGGAGGTGCCACCGCCGACGGTGAAAGCCCGATCGAAGGTGCACTGCGCGAATCCTATGAGGAAGCCAACATTACCCCTGAAGATATTGACGTGGTCGGATCGTACTGCGAAGACCACGGACCGTGGGCGTACACCACCGTGTTCGCTTTCGAAAAGCCGGGGCATCATGTCAATCCCAAGCCGAATGACGACGAAAGCATGGAAATCGAATGGGTGCCGATTGAGGAAGTCCCCAATCGTAAACTGTTAACCGCCGTGCGTACCGACTGGCCCAATTTCGCGTCGCGGTTGCGCAGCTTGGCTCGGAACTGTTAGCTTCCAGAGTCTCTTTTGGTGCGTGGTATCGGCGTTGGTTTTTCGCTGATACCACGCGTGGTCGTAGCTTCTGTTTGATTGGACGCTCATACTATTCGGGCTTTGTGGCGATGCTGCACGTGTTTGCCTGACTATGAGCAGCAAATGAGTTATTAGAGCAATGTCAGATTGCTCTCATTTGGCATCGTGGCAAAAAGAATCCACATATCATCCTTTTCGACAGTAAGGGTTCCATGAATAGTTTTCAGTTGCGCTGATAATGCTGATAAGCCATATTGGCTTTTCGGAAGTTCTGTGGTTGGCTGAGTATCATTGTGCGACGAATTATATAGGGGATTGATTTGTGTGATTTCCAAGGTTCGTTCATTAGACAGGATGGAAAGATCATAACGGCATCCAGTTGGTGCGTGGCGTGCTATATTGGCGTAAATCTCGTTCAGTAGCATGACAAATAAGTGTTGTTCCGACTCGTTGAGGCGAATCGCTATCGAGTCATCAAGTATGCTTTTGCCTGAGAATCCTAAGTGATGCAAGTTATCGTCATGGTGTTTTAGCAGCGTATGGAGATACTGGTTAAACGGTGTTTCCGATGCCGATGCAGTGGTTACGTTTTTTTCGTGATGCTGAAGGTTTTCAATGATGAGATGAGTCTGTTTCAAAGCATTCAAGGCTTCTTGATTGATGAAGTCCCAAGATTGGTTGGAATCTGATTGATTCAACCTCATTTGACGTTGAGCCGTTCGAGCAATGAGCGACAAGCTATTGGTGATTGCGTCATGCAACTGTGTCGCAGTATTGATATCTCGTTCTCTATTGTTAAGCAGCATGTGTAAATGCTCCGCTTCGCGGCGCCGCCGCAATGCGTCCTCTTGCCAACGCAAACCGCATCCCAGCAATGCTGTAAGCGCTAGAGCAATTAAGGTAGACGACAAAGTTCTTATATCGTTCCAGGAATGTGTCCAGAGCATTCCGATTGTTTGGATTCCGCAGATCAGTACTGATGCTATCAAGGAGGTGATATTGCTGTTGCGAAAACATAAGAAACCAAAGGCGACAAGCAAGGAATACAACGATGTCGGTCCAGAATCGTTCTGAAGCAGTGTGCCGCATAGATTGATAAGTAAAGCCGTTCCGAATGCGGCACGAGGATAAGCCGGGGAAAATGCGATGCATGCGATCTGAGAAATCGTCAGTACCCAAACATATGGTGAGTTGGAAGGATGAAAGGCCCAAGTGCATAAAACCATTGATTCTGCTATGAGAATGATGGTTATCGTAATCGGGGATAGTGGACACCGGGAGATGATTTGACGATGCATGAGATTATCTTCCGCCGAGCCATATGGCGACGGCTTGTCGAGCGGTTTTCGCCTTCATTTTTTTCATGATGTTGTGCATATGTCTGCGTACGGTCGCTTCCTTGACTCCTATTACAGCACTTATCTCGCGGTCGGTAAGCCCCTTTTCGGATACCAGGCCGATAACCTCTTCCTCTCGTACGGTCAATAAAGGTGAAGTTTTTTCATGTTTGAGCCGAGTTTGTGCCAGGATTGGTGTTTCGAATCCCGGTAAGGAATCACTTCTCTGTAACGTGGCGATGGCTTGAATGATGGCTTTCTCGTCATTCTTGCTCACTAGGCCTTGCACTCCTGCTCGCCGTGACTTATGCTCATACGAGGATAAGGAAAAGCTGGTGACTGCCAGCAGCCGTGTCTTTGTGTTGGTTAGTCTTATTCTTCTGCATAGCGAATCTCCTTGAATACCTTCGAGGGACATGTCTGTGATTAGGATGTCTGGTATGTCTTCGAAACGGGAGCAGTGTTCAAGGGCGTGCTGAGCGTCCATGGACGTCCAAAGTAGTGAAGCAAACGTTGCTTGTTCTTTGATGAGTTGTGTGAGTGCCGCCAACGCCATAGGATCGTTGTCCACCACGGCGATACGGCAGAATGAAAACGACTTGCTTGGGTTGTCCGCTGAAACCGTCATGCCTCCTCGATTCTTCCGAAGCGATTTGAAAGCAAACCTTTTATAAAAGGATAGGTTTCATTTGTATCGGATGCATTGCATTGTCTGCGAGAACTATAGTTGAATGTTGAAGACAGCGTTTTGAATCGGCTCCAAACGGTGAGAAATGACTACGACCGTGTGATCTTTGGCAAACATTTGTATTGCGTTGGATACTTTTCTCTCTGATTCCGCATCTAGATGAGAGGTCGGCTCATCCAAGATGATGATGGGTGTATTCCGTAGAAAACCTCGGATGATACTTAATCGTTGCATTTCTCCGGCAGATGCGTCGGAAATCAGATCAGAAAGAGCTGAGTCCAACCCATCGGGCAGCTTGCGATAGAACGATGTCAAACCAAATGGTTCAAACCAGCGAAGCACGGTACTGTCTGAGATGTTACGACCGAGCGTTAAGGATTCGCGTAAGGTTCTTCCATAGAGGGGAGACTCCTGCAGAACAAGGGACACAAGGTGTTCGCGAATGAATTTTCCTCCAAGTTGTTCAATGGTTTGTGTCCCATATAGGATTTGCCCTTCTGAAGGGGTGATGATTCCGATGGCAGTCAAAGCGAGGGTTGTTTTCCCTGAGCCAGATGGCCCAGTTACGGAAACAAGCCCGTTCTCGGGAAGCTCAAAAGACATAGCTTGAAATACAGCAGGGGAGTATGGGGAATATTGGACTGAAACATTGTCAAATCGAAGTTGGTGACATGAGTTTGCTAATTCGAGATTCCCCGTTAAGGTATGGGTGACCTGATTGTCGCCGATGAGAGGCTTGAGCCGCTCAAATGCGGCTAAGGCGGAAGCGATGCTGCTGATGGATGAGGTGAAGCTTCCTAGGGGAGAAACCAATACCAGTAGGAAAGTAATGATTACGGCCAAGGATTGATATGAAAGGTCGTTGGAAGCTATTCTCATGCTTCCAAGGAATATGACGATAATCAAAAAGAATTGGGCTGCAAGTGAAGATATAGGTGACAGAATCGCTAGAATACGGGCTAGTTTTTTTGATGAATGAAATAAACTTTCTGAAGCTAAAGTATAATTTCTAATTGATTGTGTTTCCAAGTTGTTTGCTTTTACAAAAATGGCACTTGAAGCAAATTTCTGAATATTCTCACCGATATGGGAATACTGCTGCTGGATGCTCTTAGTGAGTTTTGCTATCTGTTTTCCTGATATAAGAGAAATTATCAGGATTAATGCAAGTAAGAAGATAGTGGTCAAAGAAAGAAGGGGGTCAATGATGATGATAGTGATTGTGGAGCACAATATAAGTAAGATTGTTCCAGGTAAGGAAAGAACTTGAGGGCTGACGATGTTTTTTGCAACTGTGATATCTGAGATTGTTCTCGATGCTAGTTCGCCGTTGGAGTATTTTGCTAACTCTGAAGTACTAAGGTTAAAAATATGTCGTCCAACTAATAATTGAAGCTTAAGTATAAAGCGCTGGGAAAGCAGCTGGCTGCAATAATTGGTTAAAGCATTGAGTAGTGAGTTGCTGACGAATAAAAGAAACAGAATAATACAATATTGAATATCGATAGTGCCGTTCGATGAAAAAAAGCCCACGAGATTTCCGATATAGAGAGGTTGTGCATATATTAATATATTGGAAAAAATATTGATGAAAATGAGAAGAAAAATAAGGATTTTTGATCCTCGTAGAAGGGTATGTAGGACGGATGGCATAGTTTTCTCCTCAAAGTATTGCTCATTATGATAGTGGATGAATTCAATATGAATTCATCCACTAGGTTTGGTCTTTTTAGCAGATCAAGAGAGAAATCGAACTAAACTTTTTGCAACTGAATGCAACGCTGACAGAGGACGCACCTGCTGCGCGTTCGGTTTCCTTGGCATACAGAGCTTGCATTTGGAGAATCTCGTTCATTGTGGCCACCTTCTTTCCGATAATGGGAATCCGGGGAAAATGGACAAGACGTTACCGCTCAATGCATAAATCCAGCCTATTGTTCCGGTGGCAAGGTCATCTGAAAAACGATATGAAAAATCGCCTGGTGCATACAGTGATTCGTCATCGCTTTTCTGAATGAGAAAGAGCGGTGCATAATCGAGTGCAATCTGTCTGGAGGTTTGATCATGGCCTGAAAGGGCAAGAAGTGTGCCAATGAGTCCGGCTTCTCCTTTAAAAAGACCGGCGTGTGCGCAGGGGCGTGCGATTAGGGCGTTATGTATGGATGTTAGATGCTCTTGTTGATGATTTCTGGTGCTTGGATATTGCGTTCTGCGTTGCATTGTAAGCCCCACGCCTGCGCTCCCAAGTGAGAAATATGGCATCAAACGAGAATCGTCGGTTGCCAGATTGCATATGCCGTCGGTAATGTTCAGACGTTGCAGATCTTGCTGAAGGCATGTATCGGCAAGGTCCAGATACTTTTGTGACGAAGTGATGTCGTACATACGCATGCATGCCAAGGAAACACCGGACCAGCCATATAACAACCCTGTTGGTGTTGCGCTGGAGTCGTATATAAGGGTATTGTTGGGCTCCGTGAGCGCTGCAGTACATCGTTCTATACATTGTTCTGCGGTTTTGAGGGATATCTTATCGTGATAATGTTCGTGATAGTACGTGAGGGCAAGAATTATTCCTGCATATCCCGATTCGATGGAGATGGAAGTAATGCCTTTGGAATCGGGGGATGCGATATAATCTGCGAGCATATGAACGATATGTTGCGCGATATGCTGTTGCTTGGCTCTGATCGCAAGTTCGATCATTCCGGCTATCCCGGTGAATAATCCATATGAGAAATATCCTTCAATACAGCTGGGAAGATTGGAATCAACAGTGTTGAGCCACTCTGGAAGTTTTGTCCGTAGTGCTGGATGGTCGGGAGTGAAATCAAGAAGTGTTTTCCAGACCCCGGCTCCGCCGTAGGCCAAGGAGTATTGGTTTAATCGGTGTTCATATTGAAGTGGATCTCCATGAATGAGACCTGGTGAAGACCAGTCGATTGCGGCTGAGAGTGAGTCGCGTAAATCTTTGACGATTCCCTGTATACTGGTGGGGCGATATTGCTTGGACGTGATAAGAGCGGTTTGGTTTGCTGATGCATCGATACCTTCTGATTGTGCGGCATGAATGATAGCGCTGAGGATTATGCTTCCTTTCAGGCCGTACTCAGAGGTGATCCATTGTTGCATTTCTTCAGGTTTGTTTGATCCCAGCATTTCGATAGCGCTTATCGGAAGTAAAGCACCTCGAATTGAACGGTAAAAGCCTATCCAATCTCTTGCATTCAATGGGTCGTTGACCGAATCAAGATACCCAGGTGTGCCGATAGAAAGAGAGTGATCGTAGTTGTGAAGGACTGCTGTCTCGAAATCAATGAAAACACCTCGGCCGGTGTCAGGGTTAATGATAATATTATGCGGTTGAATATCTCCGTGCGCATATCCTTCTTTGTGCAATTGCAAGAGTGTTTGCGTCAGATTCTTGACGATATTTTGTAATGTGTTCAAATACTGCGCAGTTGCTTCAGCTGACTTGCTTCGGCTGAAAGGGTAGTTTAACGCGAGCCATCGGCCCAGTGTCATCGATTGTTCAAAGGTTTCTACGATATAGTGATGCTCCCAGGCATCAAATTCGTCGATAATATGGGGCACTCCGTTAAGCTTTTCGAGAGCTCTTAATATTTGTGCCTCATGCTTGATTCTTGCTATGGCATCATGCCCCGAGGCATCCAAGCCGCAATGTGGACGCCCCTCTTTCATGATGTAGTCGGTACTGTCTTTTGAAACTTGATATATGCCTCCGCCTGTGCTGAAGTGAAGAGCTTTTCGTACCTCAAATCCATGGAAATCAGGAACTTGTTCGCCGGATTCCTGCGCACGTTGATCCTGAATAAGAAAGGCTGGCGTTGTTACCCAATTGGGAACTCGATAATAGGGAACTCTGGCATCCTCCACATATGATCCATCAGGTTTTATGACGCATAATGTCCCTGTGGGGTCCTGAATCTTCTGAAATCCACCATAGCGGTAAAAAATCGGCCCTTGTTTGTATCGCATGTCACTCAGGATGTATGGTGCGGAACGATACTCCACGAGAAGCGCATCCAAATGGGTTATAGTGTGTTTAAGGTCAGTTTCATTGGGATATATGGTGATGAATTTACCGCATGCCGCACGATTTCCGCTCTTTGAATTCTTGAGTAACAGTTTCCTTGGGGTTGTTGTAAATTTAAACGAAATGCTGTTCTCGAAACAATATGACGATACAATGGACAGCACCTGTTGAGCATTGCCTAAAGTGGATGATACATGTAATTTCCACCCTTGGATTGGAAGTATATGCTGTGCCGGTGCCACGTAAGACCAGTAATCGTCTGTGATCTTAATCCAGTTATTGGGCGGGTTGATGGCATACTCACGACTGTTGATGTCCGGGGTGGCGGGGGTGTAATGCAACCCAGGTTGACCAATGAAATCTATATATTTTCCGGTCATGGTTTCCCTCTTTCCTATAGGCAGGCCGCTTCATCTATCCATGCAAAATAACAGGCTGATGGTGCTTTCCTTTTTGCAGACGAAGGCGATGCTGATTGTCGAACCTCCATCGTCTGGCTCTTCTTCGGGTAGTAGTAATTGTTGTAGTTCCAAAATCCACTTCATACTAATCTTCTTAAGTAAAATCGTTAGCAGACGGCAATGGACGCAGTACTCATTGGCATAAATGTGGTCCATATACAAAGTGCCGCTGACAATGATGAAAAAATAGAGTTTGTTTTTATGTCCATGTCTGCTTTCATTGTTTGTAATGTAAGGACTTTATTCATGATATTCCTACTCTGTTGTATTTTCTGATTATTGTTGAATTTTTTCGTAGAATTGACATGGTTTACATTGTGAATGTTTCTTAAAAGAAACTATTATTAATGTTATAAATGGTATTGTTCAAAGACAAGTGATGACGTACAACTTTTGTGTATGTGTGTCCTTGAAGGGTGTGATGTTAGCGTTCACCATAAGTGTGTGTACAATAGGCGAACGTACCAATAGTTGTGTGCGGGAGGCGACGGGGCATGGCAGGCAGGCGCAATGCAGGCAAAAAACGTCCTTCGATGTTCGAAGTGGCAAAATATGCGGGAGTGAGCCATCAGACCGTATCCCGGGTCATCAACCATTCGCCGGACGTTTCCGATGTGACGCGTGAGAAGGTGCAGAAGGCTATCAACGAACTTGGCTATCGCCCTAGCAACTCTGCCCGTGCGCTTGCCTCGCGCCGTTCCCGCACCATCGGGCTCATCGCCGGCGGTCAACGGTTTTACGGACCGATTTCCGCGATTTCGTCGATAGAATCGATGGCTCGGCAACATGGTCTGTTCATGACGGTGAGCATGGTGCACGAGGCTTTGTGTACGCAGGCTGAGTTCGACGACCTATGCCGTACGTTCGATGAGATGAACGTTGATGCGTATATCTTCCTCACGCCGACTGACGTCATGTTTTCGGCGGCTTGCCGTACGCAGGTCATGCAGCCGCGTGTGATCGTCACTTCCACGCATGGCAGTATCGGCGTGCAGGATGGTTTGCGATTGATGTCTTCCGCCGATCGCCGTCGCGTATCCGTCGTCGGCGTGGACCAATGGTCCGCGATGGCCGACGTGATGCGTCTCGTCGTGGAATACGGGCATCGTTCCGTACTGTATTTCGCCGGTCCGAAGGATTGGCGTGATGCGGCTACGAGATTGGTGGCATGGAACAAGCTGTGCGCGGCCAATTCGGTCAATTCCGTGACGGTGCAGTGCGAGACCTGGGAATCCTCCGAGGCATACGGCAAGATGAATCATATTCTCGACAACGTCGGCCGCGCCGGCGGCGGTTTGCCAACTTGCATGGTGTGCGCGAACGATGGTCAGGCTGTTGGGGTGGCACGCGCATTGCATGAGCATGGCGTGCGGATTCCGCAGGATGTGAGCTTGGTCGGATTCGACGACATGCCTGCGATGGACAACATGTTCCCTCCGCTGACCACGGTTCGTCCTGGTTTCGAGCAGTTGGGTGTGGCTGCGATGCGTGAGGCGTTGTATCTGTTGGGGGAGGGCGACGAGAATTCGTTCGCCGCGTCCCGGCATGGCGTTGGTTTGGTATCGGCGGAACTGATCAAGCGCAGTTCAATCGGTCCCGTGCAGCGACGTTGATGGTCGGCTGTTCTCCTCCTGTGATTTCGTGAACCGGTGCTGAGTGCGGACTCGGCACCGGTTCGCTGTTTCGGACGATTGCGCTGACGGATTGTTTCTTTGACACGCGAGTTTGTGCGGTTCGTAATTTGCGTTTAGAATAGTGAGCGTTAACAGTGAGCGCTAACATTCGGTTGACAGAGTGGTTGCGTAGGCGCTCGGACACAAGGAGTTTGACACTATGGTGCAGGAGCAGGAACTTGACGACCAAGTCGCATTGACCGCCGAGAAGATCCGTGCCGGTAAGACGAGCCTAGGCATCGAATTCGGCTCCACCCGAATCAAGGCCGTACTCATCGACGACACCTATCACACGATCGCCGCCGGCGATTATGGCTGGGCCAGCCATCTTGAGGATGGCCTGTGGAGCTATTCGCAGGAAGAAATCTGGACCGGGCTGCAGACCGCATACGCGGCGCTCGCCAAAGATGTCGAAAACGCCTACGGCGAAAAGCTCACCCGCGTGGGACGCATCGGCTTCTCCGCCATGATGCACGGCTATCTCGCCTTCGATAAGAACGGCGAACTGCTGGTGCCGTTCCGCACTTGGCAGAACACCAACACTTCCGAAGCACACGAGAAGCTTTCCGAACTGTTCCAGTACAACATTCCGGAACGCTGGTCCATCGCACACCTGTACCAGGCCGTGCTCAACGACGAAGAGCACATTGGCAAGGTCGATTTCTTCACCACCCTCGCCGGTTACGTGCACTGGAAGCTCACCGGCAAGAAGGTGCTCGGCGTTGGCGACGCATCCGGTATGTTCCCGATCGACCCGACCACGCACACCTACGAAACCGAATTCATCGAGAAGTTCAACGCGATTCCGGAAGTCGCAGCCCAGCCGTGGAAACTCGCCGACCTGCTGCCGGAGCCGCTGGTCGCCGGCACTCCTGCTGGAACGCTGACCGAGGAGGGCGCCAAGCTGCTCGACCCGACCGGCACGCTGCAGCCGGGCATTGCCTTCGCCCCGCCGGAGGGTGACGCGGGCACCGGCATGGTGGCCACCAACTCCGTGCGTGTGCGCACCGGTAACGTTTCCGCCGGCACCTCCATCTTCGCCATGGTCGTGCTCGAACACAAGCTGGAACGCCTGCATCCGGAAGTCGACCTCGTCACCACTCCGGCTGGCGATCTTGCAGGCATGAGCCACGCCAACAACTTCACGTCCGACCTCAACGCATGGGTTGGCCTGTTCGGCCAATTCACAGCCGCGATCGGCACTCCGGTCGACGCCGGCGCCCTGTATGGCACGCTGTTCCGCGCCGCCATCGCAGACGACGTCGATTCCAACTGCGGTGGACTCATCAACTACCCGTTCCGTTCCGGCGAATTCCTTGCAGGACTCCCCGAAGGCCGTCCGCTGTTCGCACGCGGTCCGGAAGCCCGCATGAGCCTCGGCAACTTCATGCGCGCCCAGCTGTTCAGCGCCTTCTCCCCGGTGAAGATCGGCATGGACGTGATGACCAAAGACGAAGGCGTTGCCGTTGACTCCCTCGTTGGTCACGGTGGCATCTTCACCACCCCGAAGGTTGCCCAGAAGATCCTCGCAGCCGCATTCGATACGCCGATCAAGGTGATGTCTACTGCAGCCGAAGGTGGCGCATGGGGCATGGCCGTGCTCGCCGACTACCTGTGGCACGCCGATCAGCCGCTCGACGAATTCCTTGACGCTCGCGTATTCGCAGATGCAGCTTCCACCACGGAAAATCCGGACGAAAACGACGTTGCAGGATTCGAGGAATTCTTCGATCGCTTCCGCAAGGGACTGCCGATTGAGCACACGGCAATCGCAAATATTCCCTTGGAAACCAAGTAAGTTTTGTAGAAAGGAAACATATCATGGCAACTTTGGCTGATTACGGCCCGGAAGTACGCGCCGAAGTCAAGCAGGTGCGCGAAGTCGTGGCCACCCTGCACGAGCAGCTCATCAAGTGGAACCTCGTGGTGTGGACCGCCGGCAACGTCTCCCAGCGTCTGCACACCGCCAACCTGATGGTCATCAAGCCCTCCGGCCTGCGTTACGAGTACCTCACCCCGAGCTCGATGGTCGTTTGCGACCTCGACGGCAACGTGGTGGATGGTTCCGAAGCCCCGAGCTCCGACACCGCCTCCCACGCCTACATCTACCGCCACATGCCCGACGTCTACGGTGTAGTGCACACCCACTCCACCTACGCCACCGCATGGGCGGCCACCGGTCAGAACATTCCTTGCGGTCTGACCATGATGGGTGACGAATTCGGCGGTCCGGTGCCGGTAGGTCCCTTCCGTCTTATCGGTTCCGAAGCCATCGGCGAAGGCGTGGTGGAAACCCTGAAGAAATATCCGAAGTCCCCGGCCGTGCTCATGCAGAACCATGGCCCGTTCACCATCGGCAAGGATGCTGAAGGCGCCGTCAAGGCGGCCGCTATGACCGAAGAGGTCGCCCGCACCATGTGGGCCGCCAAGCAGATCGGCGACATCATCCCGATTGCCCAGGAAGACATCGACAAGCTTAACGACCGTTACACCAACGTCTACGGACAGCATTGACGTGACGGAGCGTCCGCTCGCGTTGCTCCGACCTCGACGTACCGTTACGCCTTCGCTCGGTGCGCCTTGCGGACGCGCGCGTCACGCCAGCGCTGCGCGCTGACAGCGTTGACACTGACTTGACGGAGCGGATTCTGCATGGTTCCGCTCTGTCACATAACACATACCTCTATCCAACACAATGAAGTAAGGAAACAACGATGGCAATGGAAAACCCGTTCGAAGGTAAGGAAATCTGGTTCGGCGTCGGTTCGCAGGACCTGTACGGCGAGGAAGCGTTGCGCCAGGTGGCTCAGCAGACCGGCGAAATCGTTGACGCGCTCAACGCAACTGGCAAGATCCCAGTCAAGGTGGTGCTTAAGCCGACCCTGAAGTCCTCCGACGGCGTCAAGGCCTTCATGACCGAAGCCTCCGCCAACCCGAACGTCATCGGTGTGATCACTTGGTGCCACACCTTCTCCCCGGCCAAGATGTGGATCCGTGGCCTCGAAGTGCTTACCAAGCCGCTGCTGCAGCTGGCCACCCAGCACCACAAGGAGATTCCGTGGGAGACCATCGACATGGACTTCATGAACCTCAACCAGGCCGCCCACGGCGACCGTGAGTTCGGCTACATGGTGTCCCGCCTCGGCATTCCGCGCAAGATCGTCGTCGGACACTACACCGATCCGGAAGTCGCCGAAAAGGTCGGCACCTGGGCACGCGCCTGCGCCGGCTGGAACGCATCCCAGAACATGAAGGTCATGCGTTGGGGCGACAACATGCGCAACGTCGCCGTCACCGAGGGCGACAAGACCGAGGCCGAACGCGTGTTCGGCGCTTCCATCAACACCTGGGCCGTCAACGAACTCGTCGCTGCCTACGACAAGGTCAAGGACGATCAGGTCAAGGCCCTCATCGAGGACTACAAGTCCAAGTACGACGTGGCTCCCGAGCTGCTCGACTCCCGCTACGACGAGCTCTTCATCGCTGCCAAGGAAGAGTGCGCCATGGTCAACATGATGCGCGAAAACGGCTGCACCGCCGGCGTTGACAACTTCGAAGACCTTGGTGCCCTGCCGCAGCTGCCGGGTGTCGGCCCGCAGCGATTCCCGTCCGAGTACGGCTGGGGCTTCTCCGCCGAAGGCGACTGGAAGACCGCCGTGCTGGTGCGCATCGGCGCCGTGATGGGCTACGGCCTTGAAGGTGGCGCATCCCTGATGGAGGACTACTCCTACAACTTCACCGCCGGCAACGAGCTCGACATGGGTTCCCACATGCTGGAAGTCTCCCCGTCCATCGGTACCATCGCCAAGCCCAAGCTGGCCATCTACCCGCTGGGCATCGGCGGCAAGTCCGATCCGGTGCGTCTGGTGTTCTCTGGCAAGCCTGGCGACGCCGTCGTGGTTTCCATGGCTGACGAGCGTGAACGTTTCCGTCTGCTCATGGACGAGGTCTCCATCGTCGAGCCGCAGGGTTCCCTCAAGAACCTGCCGTGCGCACGTGCTGTCTGGAAGCCGAAGCCGGACCTCAAGACCGCCGTGCAGTGCTGGATCGCGGCCGGCGGCTCCCACCACACCTGCATGACCACCTCCGTCGGTCGTGAGGCTTGGGAGGACTTCGCCCGTATCGCCGGTGTCGAGCTCGCCGTTATCGACGAGAACACCACCGCCCGCCAGTTCGAGAAGGAACTGCAGCTGAGCGAAATGTACCACCGTCTCAACAACCGTCACTGAAATAACGGAGCGTTGCGCACGTTATCTTCGATGACTCTGCGAGCGTCATCGAAGATGCAATAAAAAAATACGGGCCGCCGCTGGGAAATCCCAACGACGGCCCGTATTTTTCTCTACGATCGCCCCATTCAGCGCTTGCCGGAGTACAGCTGCTGATCGATCACGTTGGCGAACACGCGGTTCACTGCCGGACGCACCACTTTCAGTGACGGAGTCAGGCACTTGTTGCTTTGCGTGAACTGGGTGTCGAGCACTACGAACTTGCGCACGGATTCAGCGCGGGAAACCGTCGCGTTCGCCTTGTCGACATACTTCTGAATCTCATCATGTACGGCAGCGGCGGTCGCGATGCGGTCGAGCGGAGTGTCTGCAGACAATCCTACGGACGGCAGCCAAGCTGCCAATCCTTCCGGATCCAGCGTAATCAGCGCACCGATGAACGGGCGATTGTCGCCGACAACCACCGCATGCTCCACAATCGGGCACTTTGCAATCTCCTGCTCCATCGGAATCGGGGAAACGTTCTTGCCGCCGGCGGTGATAATAATATCCTTCTTGCGTCCGGTAATCGTAATACGGCCTTCATCGTCGATCGTTGCCAAATCGCCTGTTTTCAGCCATCCATCCTCGGTGAACGCTTCCGCCGTCTTCTCGGGCAGATTATGGTAGCCTCTGAACACGTTTGGTCCCTTGACCTGTAGTTCGCCATCATCGGAAATGCGTACAGATGATCCCGGAGCCGGTTGACCGACAGTGCCGATCACATTGTCGGTGACGCGGTTGGCTGCGAACGGCGCAGCGGTTTCCGTCATACCGTAACCCTGAATCATCGGCAGGCCGATACCGTTGAAGAAATGCGCCAGAGATACGTCCAGAGGAGCACCACCGCATGCCACGTAGCGGATGCGCGGGCCGAGGGCGCCACGCACGGTACGGTATACGGAAGCCTCATACGAGAGATGCTCGGCGGTCTGCTTTATGGTCGGCTTCTCACCAGCCTGCTGCATGCGCGACCAATCGCGTGCGGCCTCGGCTGCCTTGAGGAACAGGCGTCCCTTCCAGCCCATGCCAGCCTTGCGGGAGGCCGCGTTATACACTTTTTCGAACACGCGCGGCACGCCCAGCAGGTACGTTGGTTCGAACGAGCGCACGTCCGGAAGCAGCGTCTTCGTGTCGGGCAGGTAGCCGACCACGCCATCGTCGGAAGCGATCGACGCGTACTGGATGAACCGTGCGAAACAGTGGGCGAGCGGCAGGAAGAGGAGCAGTCGCGGATGATCTTCGAGAATGATCTCATGCAACGCCAGACTGCCTGCACGCGTGATCGATATGAAATTGCGGTGCGATAGCTCGGCACCCTTTGGGGCTCCCGTCGAACCGGACGTGTACACGATGGTAGCCAGATCGTCTGCATGCACCGAATCGATGCGCGCTTCCAGCTCCTCGTCGGACACGGTGACGCCCAAGCCTTCCAACGCGCCCATGGCATTGGAATCGAGCATCAGAATGTGCTTGAGAGACGGGCAGCGATCGATTACGGAGTCGAGACGGTCGAAGCGCTCGCGATTGTCGGCGATGGCCAGTTTCACATCCGAATCGTTGAGGATGCGCTCGGCTTGCGCTGCGGAATCAGTGTCGTAGATCGGCACATTGACCGCGCCGATTGCGGCCAGTGCGAAGTCGAGCACACCCCACTCGTAGCGGGTGGCGGAGAAAATGGTGACGGCGTCGCCCTTGTTGATGCCGAATGCGATGAGGCCTTTCGCTGCGGCGATCACATCCTTGTGAAATTCGCCGGTAGTGACCTTCATCCATTGGCCGGGGGCGGTTTTGCGTTCCGCGATCACGGTATTCTCGCCAGTGCGCGCGATGCGTCCGGTAAGCAGGGAATAGATGGATTCGTCGTCGCCGACCTCGACGGATTCGCCCGGTGCGGTGTACTCGGTGAGCATGGAGCGTTCTCTTTCTCGCGGTTTTTGCGTTATTTCCGCGTATTTCTGCTTGTGATGCGTGCGGGAGCGATGCAAACCGTGTGTCCGCGTTACCTGCCCCTTGCGCACCTCGTATATGGTAAGTTACGGGTCCGTAAGTCTGCATTGTGAGAAGCGACAAGAAATATTTGAGCAACTTTGTATGAACTGACAAACGATTGAAAATCGTCAAAAGTCAAACGATGGGTGTCGCGCTGTGTCTGTTCAAAAAAAGTTTGACGTAACGGTTGCGGGGGTGCTGCCATGCTTCCCGAATATCCCCGAAACGACGGTAAAATCAGCGAAATGCGAAGAAATGGTGGTGCGAGCGATTTTTATCGAGTACACTCACGAGTGACGCAATTTACCCCTTGCGTCAGAGGGCTGCCTGCTCAACGGCGAACATCCAGCCTTTCTCTTTTCAACGTTGCTGATTTGAGGTCGATTATGGCAATTCGATTGCGACGGTTCGCTGTATGCAATGCGCCCTTGACGATTGCGAGCTGCCTTGGATAGGCTGAAAACGGTTTGCCACGCACCGGTTTTCCCGTATTGGCCTGTTGCGATTCGTTTGTTGGATGCATGGCGATTGCGCTTTGGGCCGTAGGCGAGCTGGCAACGCGAGTGCGCTCATTGGACGGAAGGTGTTTATGTTTGACAAGAGGCTGTTCTCCCTCGCTCCCGGCGTGGGGAGGTTGGTTGCGGCGAAAGTGTTCTGCCAATGGATCGGGCTGCTGTCCAACGTCGTATTCGTGGTGACGGTGGTGGTCATGCTTTCGCCGGTGCTTGCCGTGGTGGAATCGGCGTTCGATCCAATGTTCTCCATGGGCGATAGTGGACTGCTTTCCCGCATGTTCGTCGGCCTTGGCTACGGCGGATTCAGTGCGGAAACGTATATCGGATGCGCGCTGGCAATTGTGGTCTGTGCGGTTCTGCGTTTTCTGATGATGCGCGCCGCGGCCTATTTCGGCGCAGAAGCGGCCGAGCGTGTCAAACTCGCTTTGCGTGAACAATTATTCAATAAAATGCTTGCGATTGGACCGTCGTATTCGCAACATATCAGTACTGCCGATGTGGTGCAATCTGCCGGTGAAGGCATTGAACAAATCCAAAGCTTCTTCGAATTATTCCTGCCACAACTGTTTTATGCGATTCTCGCGCCGGTAACGTTATTTTTTATAGTTGCGCCGATTAATATGCCGACGGCTGTTACATTGCTTGTATGCGCGCCGTTGATTGTATTGATTGTTGGCATGGTCGCAATGCGTGCAGCCCGAGTATTCAAAAAATATTGGGGCAAATACACCGACATGGGATCTATGTTTCTTGACAATGTACAAGGTCTTGAAACGCTGAAAACTTTTGACGCGGATGCTCATGCCGCCAAGAAAATGAACGAGCAGGCGGAACAATTCCGCGTAATGACCATGAATGTTCTGCAAATTCAGCTGCGCTCGCTTACCGCCATGGACGTCGTCGCATACGGGGGTGCCGCGGCCGGCGTGGGCGTGGCGATCTGGCAGTATGCGAACGGTGCCGCATTGCCGCTTGCCGGCGTGCTGCTAATAGTGCTTCTTTCCGCGGATTTCTTCATTCCGCTGCGCCAATTGGGTTCGTTCTTCCATGTTGCGATGAACGGTATGACTTCGACCAAGCGTATTTTCGCATTGCTTGATACGCCGATTCCTGCGCACGGAATGCAGGGAATGCCGGAATTCGGCGCTTCCGATAACGGTGTGGACGTGTGCTTTGATGACGTGTCGTTCCGATATGCGGACGTGGCTGCAGGTGCTGCGGCGGATGTGGAAACCGGGGAAACCGGGAAAAAGTCCGGTGTGGTTGGTGCCGGAAAAACAGGCATGCCGAAAGATGGCAATGGTTCGGTCGTCGCATTGCATGGCGTCTCTTTCACTGCGCGGCGCGGGCAGGTGACCGCCATCGTCGGCCCGTCCGGATCCGGCAAGTCTACCGCCGTCGAACTGCTCGCCGGAAATCTTTCCGGATATGAAGGATATATATGGCTGCGGCCCGGAAACATAGGAAATAACTCGACGCAACGGTACCAAATCGCCGATCTTTCCATCGAATCCCTTACGAGAGAAATCGCCATCGTGGCGGCGCAAAGCCACCTTTTTGCAGGGACGTTGCGCGACAATCTGCTGATGGCCAAGCCGGATGCCACCGAAAACGAACTGTGGCAAGCGCTGGAAGCAGCACATATCGACGAATTCGTGCGTGCACAATCGCAAGAACTTGACCTGGCCATCGAACAGGGCGCAAGCAATCTGTCTGGAGGCCAAAAACAGCGTATCGCCATCGCTCGCGCATTGCTGCGGGAGTCTGCCGTCTACATTTTCGACGAAGCCACCAGCAGCGTCGATGTGGAAAGCGAAACCCTGATTCTGCAAACCATTCGTGCGCTTGCCGATCGCGGCAAAACCGTGATCATGGTGACGCATCGCATGGCGAATGCGGCCGATGCCGACCATGTGGTGGTGTTCGAATGCGGGCGCGTGACGGAGCAGGACGCACATGTCGAACTCATGCGTGTCAACGGCACGTACGCCAAACTGTTCCGCGCCCAACAAACCGTAGAAAACATAGGTCTACGCAATAACGCAACCCATTCCACCTCTGCATCCCACGCACTTAAAGCGTCCGATTCTGCAGAATCAGTCACGCAGCGTGCGGAAATGGGTCTCCAAGTGTCCGATTCTGCAGAAACGGACGCACAGGGTGCGAAAACGGGCGTTCGTATGTCCGATTCGGCAGAATCGGACGCGAAGGCAATGCCGACGGCGCGGGTGATTGCGCGTTTGCTCAAAGAGGTTGGGCCGCAGCGCAAGTACATGATCGTCGCGTGCGTCTGCGGCACGTTCGGCCATCTCGCCGCCACTTTCCTGCCGGTATTCGGCGTTGCGGCGGCTTTCGCGGCCGTCGGCTCGCCCATCTGGAATCTCAGCGTTCCCGCAGCGCTCACCGCCATGGCCGTCTGCGCTCTGATCCGCGGCGGCATGCGCTATGCCGAACAGTTCATGAACCACAATGTGGCGTTCCGCCTGCTTGCATTGTTCCGCACGAAAGCCTTCGCGGCTCTGCGGCGTCTCGCCCCGGCCAAACTTGCAGGCAAAGGCAAGGGCGACCTGATCGCGCTGGTCACCACCGACGTGGAGCTGTTGGAAATCTTCTTCGCGCACACCATCAGCCCGATTGTCATTGCCGTTGTGACCACCGTCGTCTACACACTCGCACTGCTCACCCTAAGTGCGCCCCTCGCTGTGACGTTGGTCATCGCGCACCTCACCGTCGGCGTCATACTGCCAAAGTTGTTCGCGTCGGCGGTGCGAGGCATCGGTCCGGAACTTCGCAAGGAATCCGCCGCCCTCGACGACGAAATGCTTGACGATATGCGTGGTATCGGCGAAATCATTCGCTTCGGTCAAGGTAGTGCCCGGCTCGCTTCCATCGCTCGGCGCACCCTTTCGTTGTGGAGCAAACGTTTGCGATTGAGTGCGAAGAATGGTGGTTTTGCAGGATTGGGCGCGGTGTTGGTGATGCTGTTTACCGCAATTGCAGCTTTCCTTGTGATGACGTTGTGCACCGTGGTTTCCACTGCCGCCGATATGCCGGAAGGCCTGATTTGGATGGGTTCCGCGGATTCGAACGCCCCTGCGCTGGTTGCGGCTTTCGTATTGCTTGTCAGCTCGTTTGGTCCGACGCTTGCATTGAGCGCGCTTCCGGCGAATTTGACGCAAACGTTTGCTTCGGCACGTCGCCTGTTCGCGTTGATGGATGAGGTTCCCGCTGCGGTTGAGCAGGGTGCCGAACGCCCGGAATATCAAGGCATGACAATGCGCGACGTCACATTCGGCTACGATTCCAGTGCCGCGCACCCCGTGCTCGAGCATGTTTCACTCGATGTTCCACGGCATGGCATTCTTGGCATTCAAGGCCCGTCCGGCCGTGGAAAATCAACGATGCTGAAGCTGCTCATGCGCTATTGTGATCCGGATTCCGGCACGATTTCGCTGTCGAATATTCCATTGCCTCAGGTTGACGCTGGCTGGCGTCGCCGTGTGCAGACGATGATGGGGCAGGAAACTTACCTTTTTGATGGTACGATTCGAGAGAATCTCACTATTGCCTGCGATTCTTTCGATTCCGCAGCTTCTGCCATCCCCGATTCCGTATTGCGCGAGGCGCTCGCCAAGGCATCCGCGCTCGAGTTGGTCGATGCGCTACCGAACGGCTTGGATACGCAGGTCGGTGAGCTGGGTGGCCGCCTTTCGGAGGGTGAGAAGCAGCGCATCGGATTGGCCCGCATGTTCCTGCGTGACGCCGATCTGGTGCTCTTCGACGAGCCGACAAGCCGTCTCGACGCCTATAACGAGTCGGTGATTCTCGGATCGGTCAACAATCTCGCCGAGCAGGGGAGTGCCGTCGTGCTGGTGTCGCACCGCGATTCCACCATGCGCGTCGCCGATCGCATATTGCGTATGTAACGCGCAATACGCGAATCCATCTGCACCTCCGTCCGCAATGTGGTCGTATGAAAATCGTGCGTCATTCTTATTTCTTATAACGTGCATCGAAAGCGCTGTCGAAAGGCGCTGTGCGCGCGAATCGAAAGCAAACAACGCATGACAGGCAAGAAAAGCGGGCAAAATCGTGGAATCATCGACGGAATCGAAATCATAAGAAAATGAAACAATCATGAAAATGGCAGTCAAAATTTAAGAAAGGCAACTTTTTGAGACGTGCAAATATTCAGTTCGCATGATTTTGTAATGAAAAATCGTTAGTATCTGTGTCAAGAGATATCCGCTTTGCAGAAGAGTGGAATACGATTTGACGAAAGGCTGGCGATGGCCAACAACAGGAACGAACTGAACAAGAATCTGGCACAGATGCTCAAGGGTGGCGTGATCATGGACGTCACCACCCCGGAGCAGGCGAAGATCGCACAGGATGCAGGCGCGTGCGCGGTGATGGCGCTCGAACGCATTCCGGCTGATATTCGTGCTGCCGGCGGAGTTTCCCGCATGAGCGATCCGGCCATGATCAAGGGCATTCAGGAGGCCGTGTCCATTCCGGTCATGGCAAAGGTTCGTATCGGTCATGTTGCCGAAGCCCGTATTCTGCAGGCCATCGAAATCGATTACATTGATGAATCCGAAGTGCTGAGCCCCGCCGACGACGTGTACCACATCGACAAGAACCAGTTTGACGTGCCGTTCGTGTGCGGTGCGAAGAACCTGGGCGAGGCGCTGCGCCGTATCGCCGAGGGCGCGTCCATGATCCGCACCAAGGGCGAGCCGGGCACCGGCGATGTGATCCAGGCCGTGCGCCACATGCGCACCATGAACAAGCAGATCCGCGAGCTCGTCTCTTTGCGCGACGACGAAGTGTACGAGGCCGCCAAGCAGCTGGCTGTGCCGTACGATCTCGCCAAGTATGTGCACGACAACGGTCGTCTGCCGGTCGTCAACTTCGCCGCCGGTGGCGTGGCCACTCCGGCCGATGCCGCGCTCATGATGGAACTGGGTGCCGAAGGCGTGTTCGTCGGCTCCGGCATCTTCAAGTCCGGAGATCCGGCCAAGCGTGCCGCTGCCATCGTGCAGGCCACCGCCAATTGGCAGGACGCCGACCTGCTCGCCCGCCTTTCCGAGAACCTCGGCGAGGCCATGGTCGGCATCAACGAAGACGAGATTGAAACCATCATGGCCGCCCGCGGCGAGTGATTTCGCTGTAATTTCACGTATTGCGGGCGGATGGGGTGTGACTGTCGGTCGCTTTATGCCGCCCGTTGCGCATGATTGCGTTCCGCGTGATTCATGATGGTCTCGATGGTTTGGGTAAGGAGATCCGATGGTTGTTGCCGTTGAATACATTTCGAAGGAAGAGTCGTCCGACGTTGCCGAAGGTGCGGCTTCCGCGCAGCATGGCGTGACCGGCATTCTCGCGGTGCAAGGCGCGTTCGCCGAGCATGCCGCGATCCTGGATCGGCTTGGTGCGCCGTGGAAACTGCTGCGTGCCGCCGAGGATTTCGACGATTCGATCGACCGCGTGATTCTGCCTGGCGGCGAAAGCACCACGCAGGGCAAGTTGTTGCGTTCGACCGGCCTGTTTGAGCCGATCGCAGCGCATATTGCCGCCGGGAAACCGGTGTTCGGCACGTGCGCGGGCATGATTCTGCTCGCCGGCCGTCTAGACAATGACGAGAACGTGTATTTCGGCGCGCTTGACGCCGTCGTGCGCCGCAACGCGTACGGCCGTCAGCTTGGCTCGTTCGTTGCAACCTCCGATTTCGGTTCCGCTACTGGCGATTTCGCCGTTTCGGTTGCGCCGGGGGAGCGCGTTCCGGAAGGTGCCGCTTCCGAGTCTATTGTGCTCAAGGATTTCCCGCTGGTGTTCATCCGTGGACCGTTCGTGGCTGAGGTTGGCGAACAGGCCACGGTCGAAACGTCGGTTAACGGCAATGTGGTCGGCTTGCGACAGGGCAACGTTCTTGCTACGGCGTTCCACCCGGAACTGACCGACGATACCCGCATTCACGAGCTGTTCTTGGGCCTGTAAATCCGTAGCCTGTGGTCCATGTCGTGGCTTGACCAAGCGATCGGCGGCTTTCAGGGTATTGTTTTGGAAGCCGCCGTTTTTATACGTGGTTTGCGGGTTGTTCGGGTTTATCTGGGTTTATTCGGGACTCTCTGGTCCTCTTCGGAGATATCCTCGGGATTCCGATGCCTCTGGGCATGCCTTGGCTGCCTTGTCTATTTCGAAAGAGTCGAATTTCCAGGCGGGAAACTGGCTTTTTCGCATACGGGGGCACTGTTCAAACGACTTTAAGCCGATTTTATACCCCCGTTTGTGAAAGGTTCCGTATTTTTTACCATTTTCGACTTTTTCGCGTAGGAGGGGCAGCAAAAGTCATAGGTAGCCATTCGCCTTGCATTCAGAACTGATGCGTGGATTTTCCGATGAGCTCGCAACCCGTCCGAAAATGGGGAACTTGCTCAGAAATAGACTCACATCAATCCACAGGAATATCCACATTCATTGACCCAAATGGATTCTGCCATGGGTTATCCACAGCCGACACGCCTTTATCGCGCGTTTTTGCATTCTCCGACCACAACCCCGGTTCGGCTGGACAACTACGAATGTGATTCAATACCGTCGAAACATGAATGAGATGTACAAACCTTTGATGGCTCGATCCCTTGAAGAAAGGCAGTCCATCACTTGGAAAGCGTGCCGTGAGGCTGTGTTGCTTGGTCCAGTCAGCCATATTTCGGCTGTCGATATGTGGAAGGTCGAACGGCCGTCGCAAACGAATTTTGTTTCGGACAAGCTACATGTCACCGTTTCGGACCCCCGATTGAGTCGTCTTTCGTCGCCGGATGCTTATGTGCATTGCTGGTCGGGGCTTGATTCAAGGCATATTCGATATACGACTGATGGCATTGGAGTCCTGAATGCGGAAACGACATGGGCGTTGATGGCGAAAGGCACGCAGGTTGACGGATTGACGGAATTGGGGGAATCGATGATTCGACATGGCAGGACCACCGAGTCGAAGTTGCGTGATTTCGTGGAACATGAGACGTTTCAATGCAAGGCAAAATGTTACGACGCGCTTACGTTGATGGACTCGCGCAGCGATTCACCTAAAGAGACGCAGACGAGGCTTTGTTTATATTCTTACGGATTGTGGGGTTTCACATCGAATTACTCTGTTCCGGGAATCTCATTCGATAATGGCGCCGCGATTACGCTCGATTTGGCCGATCCGGAATTGCTGATCGGCATCGAGTATGACGGCGACCATCACCGCACGGACCGGACGCAATGGCGTCGTGACGCATGGAAGCGCAGGCAGTTGGAAAGCATGGGATGGACGGTCGTCTCGGTTACTCAGCTTGATTTGTCGGATGAGCCGCACCGTGCTGCGTTTGCGATGAATATCGCCGCCATCCGTGCACGCAAGTTGGGACGTCCGATTGCGTTGAGCACGCCGCTTCCGTGGAGAAAGGTGGCCTGTCGTATGCGAAGAATGCGGAGAATCTGACTTTTTCGCGTATGGGGGCATGTTTTTGATGATTTTGAGCTATATTCATCCCCTCTATTCTGTGTTGATTGAGTTTTTTGCCCCATGATCTGACTTTTTCGTGTATGGGAATGCTATCGGACACGCAATCGAAATTGACAGAATTGCAGAAGTATCTATTATAAAGTATTGTCAATAGATACACAGTTGTATCAAGTATGTTTGGAAAGGTGAGAATGTGCGGACCTTCAATGATGAGAGCAAAGAAAACAACAAATTCAAAGAACCCGACCATGCCGGTAACTCCGATAACCCCAATCGCCAGCCCTTCAAATGGCCGGAATTGCTGACCGACAACGGCAAAGGCATCGCATACGGCGGTGATTACAATCCCGACCAGTGGTCGGAAGACGTGTGGGACGAAGACGTCCACCTCATGAAACAGGCCGGTGTCAATACCGTGGCCGTGGCCATTTTCAGCTGGGATCGCATTCAGCCGGAAGAAAACCGTTGGGATTTCGGGTGGCTCGACCGTATCATCGACAAGCTCGGCAAAGCCGGCATTGCGGTTGACCTGGCATCCGCAACCGCAACTGCACCGCTGTGGCTGTACGAAAAGCACCCGGAAGTGCTTCCGCGAGACAAATTCAGTCACCCCGTCAACGCTGGATCCCGCCAATCCTGGAGTCCGACAAGCCCGGTATTCAAGGGATACGCGCTCACCCTGTGCCGCAAGCTGGCCGAACGTTACGGCACCAACCCGTACGTCACCGCATGGCATATGGGCAACGAATACGGCTGGAACAACCGTTACGACTATTCTGACAACGCGCTCAACGCATTCCGCCTGTGGTGCGAGCGTAAATATGGCACCATCGAAAACCTCAACAAGGCGTGGGGCACTACCTTCTGGGGTCAGGAAATGAACGGATTCCACGAAGTGCTCATCCCGCGCTTCATGGGTGCCGATTCCATGGTGAACCCCGGTCAAAAGCTTGATTTCGAACGCTTCGGCAACGATATGCTGCTCGACTTCTACAAGGCTGAACGTGATGCAATCGCCGAAATCTGCCCCGACAAGCCGTTCACCACAAACTTCATGGTCTCCACCGACCAGTGCTGCATGGATTATGCCGACTGGGCCGAAGAAGTCAATTTCGTGTCGAACGACCACTACTTCCACGAGGGCGAATCCCATATCGACGAGCTGTTTTGCTCCGACGCTCTGATGGATTCCCTCGCACTCGGCAAGCCGTGGTATGTGATGGAACACTCCACTTCGGCCGTGCAATGGAAGCCGCTCAACGCACGCAAGCGCAAGGGTGAAACCGTACGCGACTCCATCGCGCACGTGGCCATGGGCGCCGACGCCATCAACTTCTTCCAGTGGCGTGCCTCCGCATTCGGTGCCGAATCCTTCCACTCCGCGCTCGTGCCCCACGCAGGCGAAAACACCAAACTGTTCCGTCAGGTGTGCGAACTGGGCGCAGCGCTGAAAACCCTCGGCGATGCTGGCGTGCAAGGCACCGAATTGGAACTCTCCGACACGGCAATCCTGTTCAGCGCGGAATCTGAATGGGCCACACGCTCCGAAACCCTGCCAAGCATGAAACTCAACCATTGGCATGACGTACGCGACTGGTACCGCGCGTTCCTCAACGCAGGCACCCGCGCCGACATTGTGCCCCTGAAATACGATTGGAGCTCGTACAAGACCGTCGTATTGCCGACTGTGATCATGCTCAGCGCCGAAGACACGCAGCGTTTGGCTGATTTCGCAGCCGCGGGCGGCCGTGTGGTCGTCGGCTACGCAACCGGACTGATCGACGAGAACTTCCACACCTGGCTCGGCGGATACCCGGGAGCCGGCGATGGCCTACTGCGTGAAATGCTCGGCATTCGCGGCGAAGAATTCAACATTCTCGGCGCCGAAGCCGAAGGCGAGCCCGCTGAGATTCGTTTGAGCTCCGGAGCGGTCACTCGCCTGTGGCAAAACGACGTGAACGTCGACGGTGAACACACGCAAGTGCTGGCCACCTACGAAGGTGAGGAAGCCGACGAATGGGAACTCGACGGCACCGCCGCAATCACCCACAATCCGTACGGTTCCGGCGAAACGTACTTCGTCGGATGCGATCTCAACGTGGCCGATCTCACGCAATTCGTGAGCGCCAATATCGTGGAAGATTCTGCGGATCCGGTCAATCCCGACGTGCTGCACACCGTACGCAAGTCCGCGGACGCAACCTTCGATTTCTACCTTCCGCGAGGCAAGAAAGAAATCGCATTGCAGGGCATCGACGGTGAGCCGGTCTACCTGTTCCAAACGGAAGCAGGGGAGCAGGCGGGCAGCTATACCGTGCATCGCAACGGTGTGCTCGTCGTAAAGCGCGCGTGATCCCGTGTGATTGATTGCGTGACCTCACGCAATCTCACATAACCCGGGCCCGCCATACTGAAACTTCAGGTGGCGGGCTTGCTATAACTGGTAAACTTTCATCGGCATATCGAACGATCCTGGAGAAGAACATGGGCGAGTCAAAGCTGGGGCCGAAAGCGGACAGGAAGCGAGTCACCCTGCGAGACGTGGCCGAAGAGGCAGGCGTTTCGCTCAAAACCGCATCCAACGTGATCAACCATTCCGGGCGCATGACCGACTCCACGCGAGAAAAAGTACAGGAAGTCATCGACCGCCTCGGATACCAAGTGAACGTGGCCGCGCGCAATCTCAACCGCGGTAAAACCGGCTTCATCACACTCGCCGTGCCAACCCTGACCGCCCCCTACCTGTCGGAGCTCGCCAATCGCGTGATCGCCGCGGCCCGCGGCCACGGCTATTCCGTATACGTCACCACGTATGCCGAAGGATCCGCACAAGGAGCGCAATCACTCCTGCGCAACTTCAACACCACCGTCTCGGACGGCATGATCCTGTCGATCTCCGAAGTCGAAAACCTTGAAGCGACGGACTTGGACGTGGACTATCCGCTCGTATGCGTGGGCGCGCGTTCCACACACGGCAAAGCCGACCACGTTACCCCCGACGATATTCAGGAAGCCCGACTCGCAGCCGAATACCTGTTCGACCATGGCGCAACCCGGCTCGCGGTGGTCGGATCGCGAACCGAACCGGAACATATCGATTCCGTGCGTGAAGCAGTGGAAGGCAATGCGCAACTGCGACTTCGCGGCGTGCTCGAAGCGTGCGCCGCGCGGGGAGCGGCATTCGATTCCCGACTGGTAATGAGCACTGGGCAGGATTGGACGATCGGCTCTGGCGCTCGCATTACGCAACAGCTCATCGATTCCGGAATTCCGTTCGACGGGATTGTGGCATTCAACGACCAGCTTGCGTTGGGTGCGCTGTTCACCTTGGCTGCGAACGGCATTTCCGTGCCAGACCAGATGCAGGTGATCGGCTTCGACAATATTGAAGAAGCCGCCTATTTCCAGCCTCCGCTGACCACCATGGATTCCTGCCTTGACTGGATTGCGCCGACTGCGGTCAGCCGTATCCTCGACCGGATCGACGGCATACGCACGCTCGAACCGAGCTGCATCACCGCGCAGTCGCACGTGATCGCCCGTGCCACCACCCGCGCGTAGCTGACCTGCCGTCTGCACAGCCAGTTCCGGACTTGCACAGCCGCAGAACAGGACTTGTGCGGACGGGAATTAGCGTCAGTTTGCCGGCAATGCCTGCGCGGGGCAGCCGTGCAGTACGGAAAGCATCGCTCGTTTTTCCTGCGTGGTGACGGTCAGCCCGTACTTGTCTTTCACGCCAATCTGCCGAGCCACGTAATCGCAACGGTATTCGCTGTTCGTCGGCAGCCAGTATGCGGCCGAAGCGGAACCCTTCTGCTGATTCGCCGGCCCATCCACGGCCAGCAGATTGTACATGTCATTGCCGAATTGGTACAGCTTCGTATGATCCCATGTGTTCGCGCCCGACTGCCATGCATTCTCCAACGCGACCACATGGTCGATCTGCACCGCCGAAGACGTTTTCACTCCACGCACGAACTGAATGGTCTGACCGGTATACGGGTCATCAAGCGTACCCGACGCAACTTGGCAGCTGCGGCTGTTCTTATATTGCACGTCCGTCAAATCGCGGGCGAGCACATCTTCGCGCACGTCGCAACCATTGCCGTCGTTGTCGGTTTCTCGGAATCCGAACGCGTCGCGATCATATCCGGCTTTGCTGGGATTGTCGTCAACCGTAAGTTTTTCCAACGTTTCCGCGGCAGTGCCGGTTGCCGTGTATTCGCCGGTAATCTCACCTACGGTCGGATTGATTTTCGGCAGAAGCATGCCGATAGTGACGCCGATTACCGCAACGACGACCAGCAGAATGAGAATGCGTTCTAGCGGGCCGTCAGCATTAATCCAACTTTTTTTGAACCGTTTTCCAGCCCGCTGAATATCACGCACATCTTGCTCAATATTCCGATAATTATAAGAATTACGATTATTCTTTCGTGCCATAAGTATTGAAATAATACATGCAACACACTGAAATTGCGGAATTGGGAATATCAGGCGTAAGTGAACGTCATCGGATCATGACCTGCGCGCGTCGGACCATCAAGCGCGTCAATCGCGGCATGCTCTTCAGGAGCAAGCGCGAAACCGAACAGATCGAGATTCTGCTTCTGTCGTTCCGCATGCGTCGACTTGGGGATGATGATTGTTCCATTTTCGATATGCCAGCGCAGAATCACCTGTGCCGGGGTGACCCCGTGCGCAGCTGCGATACGTTCAATCGTGCCATTTCCAGCGTTCAAATCAGCGCCGCGGGCCATCGGCGAATACGCTTCCACTGCAATGCCGTGCGCCTTGCAGTATTCCACAACTTCGCGCTGCTGCCAGGTCGGGTGCAGTTCGATCTGGTTGACGGCCGGATATTCACCGGTTTCCTCATACAAGCGGTCAAGATGTTCAGGCATGAAATTGCACACGCCCAGTGTGCGCACGCGGTTTTCCGCACGAAACTCCTGGAATGCCTTCCACGTTTCGCCGGAACGCCAGTCGAACGGCGTCGGCCAATGGAGCATATACATGTCCACGTAGTCGAGCTGCAGCAGACTAAGCTGCCGGTCGAACGCCTTGCGCGCGGAATCGTACCCCTGTTCCGAATCGCGCAGCTTCGTGGTCACCCACAGATTCTTGCGATGCTCGCCTTGCGTGAAGCCCGCATTGCGCAGCGCACGCCCCACACCGGCCTCGTTGTTGTATCCCGCGGCACCGTCGATGTGCCGATAGCCGACTTCCAGCGCGCCTTCTACTACGGGAGTAACGCCCTCATCGTCGATGCGCAGTACGCCCAAACCGATCTGCGGAATCAGATTGCCGTCGGAAAGCGTAACCATCGGAGTATGGAAAGTAGCCATGGAAACAACCCCTTGAATCGAATATGCGATGTTCTCCACACCAGTTTAGCGGGAGGCGTAACGGCCGTAACAATTCCATGCAGGTAAGCGCGCTATAACATTGCGCGGATATGGAGGACAATATGGATTCAAAGAATGCAATAACTACTCCGCAACCACAATCTCACCAGCATTACGGGCACGCGCTCGCCGGCATCCTCGGCCCCGCTTTTGTGGCGGCTGTGGCATACGTGGACCCCGGCAACGTGGCTGCAAATGTTACTTCCGGAGCCACATACGGCTATCTGCTGGTATGGGTGCTCGTTCTGGCCAACTGCATGAGCGTGCTCATCCAATACCAGTCAGCCAAACTCGGCATCGTCACGGGCCGGAGTCTGCCGGAGATTCTGGGCGAACGTCTGGGGGATGCCGGCCGGTTCATGTTCTTCATGCAGGCTGAGGTGATCGCCATCGCCACGGATCTGGCGGAGGTGATCGGCGGAGCGATTGCACTGAAACTGCTGTTCGGTCTGCCGTTGTTCGTCGGCGGCTGCATTATCGGCGTGATTTCCACGGTGTTGCTGATTTTCCAGAAGGGGCCTACGCATCGTCTTTTCGAGAAGATGATCATCGCGCTGCTGTTGGTGATCACGTTCGGCTTCATCGCGGGTCTTTTCATCGACCCGCCGAATCCCACGCAGGTGGCAACGGGCTTGATCCCGCGTTTCAAAGGGTCCGCGACCGTGCTCATGGCCGCCTCGATGCTGGGAGCCACGGTGATGCCGCATGCGATTTACCTGCATTCCACACTCGTCAATGACCATTATTCCGCGGGGCAAAAGAAGCCCGACATCAAGACGCTGCTGCATGGCAGCAAGGTCGATGTGGTATGGGCGTTGCTTCTGGCCGGCACGGTGAATCTGGCGCTGCTGATTCTCGCGGCGAATTCGCTGTATGGCGTGACCGGCACTGATTCGATCGAAGGCGCGCAGCATGCCATCGCCGCCGCTCTGGGCCCTGTGATCGGCACGATTTTCTCGATTGGACTGTTGGCTTCCAGTCTGAGCTCCACATCGGTCGGCACGTATGCCGGCGCCGAAATTATGCATGGACTGTTGCGGGTCAAAGCGCCGATGTGGGCGTGCCGCGTGGTGACGCTTGTGCCGGCATTGATTGTACTGTGGTTTGCGAAGAATCCGACGGAGGCGCTGATCATAGGGCAGGTGATACTGTCGATCGGTATTCCGTTCGCGATCATTCCGCTGATGAAATACACTCACGATCGCTCATTAATGGGCGACTATGTGGATGGTCCGGTGAAATTCGCGATCAATATGGTAGTTGTTTCGCTGATTGTTGCGCTTAATGTGATTCTCGTCTTCCTCACACTTTCCGGCCGTTCCTAGACGCAGATTGCGGATGCTGGCTGGGACGGTCGTAATTGTAGACGGTGAACGTTCCTTTGTTGAATCGCTTGGTTTCGTACAGCGCCAGGTCGGCCTGTTTGACGCATTGGTCGAAATCCACGCCGCCTCTGGTATCTTCGCCGTTTCCTTCATCCGTGTTTCTGCTGATATCCCTGTTTCCGCTGATGCGGATGGCGGCAATGCGGCACACGCCTACGCTGCAATGCACGTCTTGCCCGCGCTGTTCCGAGGTGCGTGTCAACTGTTGGAAGAACATGCCCAGCGTGGTTTCGAGCACCTGTTCGCTGGCGGTATTTCGGATAAGTACTATGAATTCGTCGCCGCCGTATCGGCAGATGATGTCATCTTGCCGGTAGATGTGCCGAAGCTGGGATGCGACCTCGCGGATCCAGAAATCGCCGACCGTGTGTCCGTATGTGTCGTTGATGATTTTGAAATCGTCGATGTCGACGAACATCAGCATCGCTTCGTCGTGCAAATCCATGCGATCGAAGTATTTGCGCATGTGTTTATATCCCGCTTCTTTGTTCAGCAAACCGGTCATGCCGTCATGTTCGGCTTCGTACCTTGCTTTTTCGTAGGCGGCCTGTTGCGAGTGGAATCGCATGTTCATTTCCACGGTGTCCATGACGAACATAATCTGTGTGGAAATCACGATCGCCAAACATTGCAATGAAAAACCGTATGCCAGTGCTTGGTAGATGGTCGCCAATACTGGTAGTACGAAGAACGACATCATGGAAAGGAAAATAATGCGATCAAGATTCTTGCGATATGAGATCAACATGAAGAGGCATAATGCGATTCCCAAGACCGCAATTGCTTGCGAAAGAAGATAGAAATTACCGCGATGGTAAAGATTGTGGTCATCGAAATAGTAGAAAAGACCAGTGAATTGTGTGATGATAAGTAAGAGAATTCCAATTACGGATAATGCGTAGACGGCATACAATGCGGCTGGTTTGCGAGGCTGATGTTTGCTCACTGTCAACCAAACATAGGTTGCGAAGAAACTCATGAAAATATAGTTGATGCAGAATACTGAGAAATTGCTTATGCGAACCATGTAGTATGTGGTTTCGCCTGCATCTACGTGAAAATACCAGCTGAGTGCGTCGGCTCCAAGAAGAAGCATGCAGGCAATCTGCATGAGTATTTTGATGCGAGTTCGTCTGGTTTTTTGTGGTGTTGCAATGAAAATTCCGCCTGCGCAAATCAGACATATGAAAATGCCCCACAACTCCATGCAGATGTGGAACATGGCCCTGACTGTCATCCCCCCCCCCCTCGACGCTGACTGCGCCGAAAACTTGCCTAGCTCTTTCGTGTGTCATGATACCTCTAAATGGGGGAGCATTACCCCGAAATGACAAAAACAGGAATCCGCAGGCGAATATCCACGCCTCTGTCATACGGGCTATCATATAGTTTGTGCGTTTGAATGTGGAGAAGGTGATTGATGTCAGCGAAGCGGAGCATGTCCCGAGCGCTTACTCGAGAGGAATCGTATCAGAACGGTCATTTAACGCGCACGGCGTTTATTTCCATTGCGATTCTGACATTTATTACGTTCGTCGGTAATTTCACGCAATTGCAGTTGAGCGCCGCGTTGCCGACGATCGTTAGTGATTTCGGTATTTCCGTTACGACCGGTCAGTGGCTGACATCGATTTTCCAGCTGGTCATGGGCGTGATGGTGCCGCTCACGGCATACCTTACGAGACGTTTTTCGACGCGTGAAATCGTGCTTGTTTCCATGGTCGTGTTCACGATCGGTTCGGTATTCGCCTGGCTTGGACCAACATTTTTGATGGTGCTGATCGGGCGTTTGCTTGAGGCGGTTGGTACGGGTGTGATGTGGCCGGTGCTGCAGATCACAGTGTTTTCGATTTATCCGCTGTCTCGCCGTGGTTTCGCAATGGGCACGGTTGGCATGGCGATGAGCGTGGCTCCAGCGATCGGCCCGACGCTTGGCGGGGTGCAGACGGACTTGAACGGTTGGCGTTCAATTTTCCTCACGTTGACCATTATCGGCGTAATTTCGCTGCTTCTTGCCTATTTTGGATTGCATAATTTCGGTGAGAACGATAAAACCGCGAAGGCAGACTTTTTTTCCGTTGGACTGTCTGTTTTCGGTTTCGGCGGCTTAATGTTTGGCTTTACGAATATTGAATCGTATTCGTTTGCAAATCCGATGGTTTGGCTGCCAATGGTGATTGGCGTTGCGGGAATTATTTGGTTTGTGCTCCGTCAGATTCATGGGGCTCGCAGGCAGATTGAAAATCCTGAAGCGCAGCCGCCGCTACTGAATTTGAGCGTGTTGAAGAATCGTAGTTTTACTGTTGGCACGGTCACGGCGGCGCTCGCGTTCTTCGCGTTCAGTTCGATTATGGTGATCATGCCCTTGTACATTCAGGATTGCCGTGGCTATTCTGCTGCGATTAGCGGCCTGGTGATGCTTCCGGGTGCTTTGGGCCAGTGCATTTCGCAGTTTTTCGGTGGTAAGGTGCTTGATCGTTTCGGAGCACGCCCGGTGGCGTTGATCGGCACGATTACCTTGTGTTTCGGCACGATCATGATGAGTTTGATTTCCATGACCTCGTGGATTTGGTGGGTGTCGATTTGGCAGTTTGTGCGCCAGATCGGCATGGGTTTCGTATTGATGCCGATCACCACATGGTCACTGAATTGTTTGGAACCGGAAGAGGTGAGCGCCGGATCCGCGGTGACGAATACGGTTCGTCAGATTGCGGGCGCGATTGGCGCCCCGGTGTTGGTTATTTTGATGGAGACGTTCACTTCGTTGCGTTGGGCTGCGCTCGGTGGCAAAAAAGCCGTGTATGCGGCTGCCAACGTGTTCGGCATTCAGTGGGCGTTGCGCATCAGCGCTGCGATTTGCTTTGTGATGGTGCTGATGGTGTTCTTCGGCGTGCGTGGCCAGGGTGCCGGTTCCACCCATGAAACCGTGCAGCGCGCCCTCAACCGCATGCGTGCCGTCTAGCTGCGCATGCTGCGACGGCTATTCTTCCTCGTTGGGCTTGTATCCCACCACGCTGAGGGCCACCACGCCGGCGCTGGTGTGCACGAACACGTTGGCACGCCCGCCCACAGCTTCAAGGCCTTCCACCAAGTGGGAGATCGGCTCGGAATCAAGCACCGGCAGTACCTGTGCCACGCCGTCTTCGTCGGTGACTGTTAGCGTATCGTCCAAATATCCGGAGGCGAGCGTTTCGTCGATGGCACTTTCGAATTCGGTTAGCTTGCTGATTTCCTCTTCGGCGGCCTTGTTTGCGGCCACTTCCACAGCTTGCGCCACTTCTTCTCGCATTGCTTCTTCGCTCATGACTACCTCTTTTTGTTAAGCGCCGTTTTGTAACCTATAGATTATCGGATGAACGTATCAGAACGATTCCAAATGCCGGAAAGTGTCCATATAGTGGCACTCTTGTGAGGGCGTCATCCTAAATGCGTGTTTCAGATATTTGTGAGCGGTAATACCGCCGTTTTACCCCGTTATTGCTCCGTAGGCTGCGTCGACTCCCCCTACTATTACACTGAGGAATCCGAAGTGCTTGCAAACAATTAGGGAGCGAAACGGAATATGAACGGCGCGTCTGACCAGCCTGAAGAATTCGGTGTCCATCCTGAACGGGACCGTCAGGAGGAACCGCAATCCGGCACCGACGTCACCGCCAGCGCAGACTCCGACGCCACCGCCAGCTCCAGCTCAGCCTCTCCGCATTCCCGCCGCGTTCGCCGCCGCATGAGTGCCGAGCATATTCGCCAGATCAAGCGCAAGCGTCGTCGTCGCAAGATCCTGATCGGCGTGCTTGTAGTAATCGCAGCCCTCGTCGTTTTCGCCGGCGTGTTCGTATGGTCGGCGTTGCAGACGAAAAACGAGTTGCAGCAGGCGGTGTTGAGTGCGCAAGGCCTGCAGCAGACAATCGTCGGTTCCGACAAATCCAAGCGTGAGGAACGGGTCAGCGCGTTCTCCAATCATGTGAGCAAGGCTTACAAGCAGACGTCTTCGCCGCTCTGGCAGTTGGCGTCGGCCGTACCGTATGTGGGCGATGATATTTCCGCCGTGCGTACCACGGTGGCCGCCATGGAGAATATTTCGTCGCAGGCGCTGCCGCAATTATTGCAGGCGGCCGACAATATTGATCTGAATAATGTTCACGTGGAAAATGGCACGATTGGAATTTCTGGATTGGAAGCGTCTCAGCAGCCTCTGCAAATCGCGGACGATACGATCGACAAGGCCACGCGGGAGGTGGAAACTGTGAAAACCCCGCATATCGCACAGATCGCGGATGCCTTGAAAACCGCGGGAACTTATTGCAAAAAACTTGACGGCATGGTGCATTCCTTGAATTCTATCGTGCAGGTGCTGCCAAGCATGTTGGGTACGGAAAGCCATACGAATGATGCGCCGCGCAATTATTTGATTCTTGCGCAAACGAATGCGGAGGCGCGCCCGTCCGGCGGTCTTACGGGATCGCTCGGTCTGGCCACGGTGCAGAGTGGTCACGTGAGCTTGCAACCGTTCGTTTCCGATTCGGAAATTCAGAATGCCGACGAGCCGGTTGTGGATTTGACCGCCGAGGAACGTTTGCTGTTCACCGACAAGCTTGGCAAGGATATTCGCGACGTGAATTTCACGCCTGATTTTCCGCGTACCGGCGAGATTGTGAGCGCCATGTGGGCTCGCCAGTATGGTGTTGCGGTTGATGGTGTGATCGCCATTGATCCGTTGTTCCTGCAGAACATGTTGGCGGTGACCGGTGGCGTTGCCATGCCTGACGGTTCGACGTTGGATGGCACGAATACTGCCCAAACGTTGCTGCATGACGTGTATGCGCGCATGACTCCGCAGGAGACGGACGAGTATTTCGCTGTTGCCGCGCAGGCCGCGTTCGACCATATCATGCAGAATGCGGGCGATTTCAAATCGTATGTCAAGGCGTTTTCCACATCTGTTGAGCAGGGGCATGTGATGTTGTGGAGTGCGCATGAGGATGAGCAGGATCTGATTGCCGATTCCGCGATTTCCGGCAAATTGATTACGGAAGGTGCAAAACCGCAGGTCGGCGTGTATATTTCCGACGAAACCGAGTCGAAAATGGACTGGTATTTGCATCGCGAAGTGACTACCGAATTCCAGAAGGTCGCACGAAATGGCGCGAACCAGTATACGGTGCATATCAAGTTGCAGAACACCATGACGGCGGAGGAAGCGGCTTCCGAAGCTGACTATGTGACTGGTGCCGGAAATATCGTTCCGAAAGGCCAGATCAAGACGGCATTGTTCATTTACGCGCCTGCGAACGGTCGTTTGGTGGATTGGGAATTCCAGAATGCCGACGATTACAAGGGTGTGACTTTGCATAATGGCCTGACCGTGGGCGTGGGCGATGTTACGTTGCAGCCCGGCGAATCCTATGAGATCACCGTGCATGTGCAGTCCGCTCCGGATACGGGTGAGCCGCTCACCCTCCGCCAGACCCCGCTGATTGAGGGCCGCTAGACAGTTCCGTAGGCAGTCTAAGTGGCCAAACAGGCGGCCACCAAACGGGCAAGCCGTCGAGCAAACGGCTAAACAGTCCATATTGTAACAGGGGAATGCGGGGGGAATATGCGGGTATATTCGCATGTAATCCCACGTTCACGGAACGGACGCCAACTTTTCATCCGTTCTTGCCCTCGCGTTTCGTCGTATCTCGTCAAAAGCAAGTGTTTCCAATAGTAATTCAACCGCAAAAGCAAGTTAGGATCCTACTGTTTTAACAGGGTCTATGATAGTATCTCTTCATAGAGGGAACCCCCTTCTTTGCGGGGGGTGAGTGTGATGCGGTTAGTAGAGGGAGAAGTCATGCAGAGCGATTTCTGCGACTCTGAACATGGGGTAGATCAAGTGGTGAGAACCCAGGAAATTCATATTGTTTCTTCCGAATCACGCCATCAGGGTCAAAAGCAGCAGCAAAATCGATCGCAAGGCGACAGCCCTCAGTTCGAGCCGATGACGTTTTCGAACACGCCATTTTCCGTTGGTGAAGATGGAGGGTACAAGGGCAAGTGGAACCAGGTCGTGCCCGCATGGCGTTATTCCTTTGTCGCCTGCTTGGTGATGGTCGATCTTGCGGTCATGCTGATTTCGCTGTCCATCAGTCTTTGGTCCAACAATGCCGCATATAATGCCATCGTCCATGTCATGCCGTTCTGGCTGTTCCTCGTCTGCTTCAGTCTGATTTGGGTGTTGAGCCTCACTTTTGCCGGAACGTATCATCGCCATGTGATGGCGGAAGGTTACGAGCTGTATGCGAAAATCATTAACGCATCGCTGCTCACCATCATCACCTACTGCTCGCTTGCGTTTATTTTCAATCTTTCTTTGCCTCGAACCGCGCTTATCGTCGCTCCGATCATCGCATTTTTCTTGGAAGTGATTGCGCGCTGGCAGATGCGTCAATGGCAGCATCGCAGTCGTCAGAAGGGTGCCTGCAAGTATAAGACCGTGGTGATCGGCTCTTCCGACGGCATCAATCGTGCGTTGCGTACCATGCAGGATTACTCCAATTGGGGGTATTCTCCGATTGCCGTGTGCCCGATCGAAGCCGACGGCAACGAGAAAGACTCCTATGTGGTCACGTCGTTCGATCCGGATCCTTCCATTGAGGGTGCCGATAAGCTGAAGGTGATTCCGTTCAATTCCGCTTTCCCGCGTACGTGCGAAAGCTTGGGTGCGCAGGAAGTGTACGTTGCCGACGTGCTTTCCCGTGATTCCGAAATGCTGCATGGCATTTCGCTTGCGATCGAATCTCTTGGCATGGAGCTTGCGTTGGCCGTGTCTCTGGCAGATGTGAGCGGTCATCGCCTATACTTGCGTAATACCGCCGAACAGCCTGTATTGCTGGCAAGTTTGCCGCAGTATACGAATACGACGTACGTGATTAAACGCCTGCTGGATATTGTTGGTTCGGCTTTCGCGCTGCTGATTTCCTCACCGCTGATGTTGGGTACGGCGATCGCCATCAAGCTTGATGACGGTGGTCCGGTTTTCTTCTCGCAGAAGCGTATCGGTTTGCATGGCAAGCCGTTTACCATGTATAAATTCCGTTCCATGGTTACCAATGCGGAAGAATTGAAGAAGAAACTTGCCGAAGAAAATGGACAGACCGATCGTTTCATCTTCAAAATGAAGGATGATCCGAGAATTACGAAGGTTGGTCGTTTTATTCGTAAGACTTCGTTGGATGAATTCCCACAGTTCTTCAACGTTTTGAAGGGCGACATGTCTTTGGTTGGTCCTCGTCCGGCTTTGCCGGAAGAGGTTGCCCGCTATGGTTCCCTTTATTCCGCGCGACTGCTGGTTAAGCCTGGTATTACCGGTCCGTGGCAGGTTTCCGGCCGTTCGGATCTTTCGCAGGAGCAGAGCGAACATCTGGACGTTTCCTACATTGAAAATTGGTCCATTGCAGGCGATCTTGCGATTCTCGCAAAAACCGTGCTCGTGGTCTTCCGCGGCACCGGATCTTACTGAATTCCGCAGTACTTTTCGCACGAATCGTCGTGCAAATCAGAGCGCTTCCTCCCGGAGCGCTCTTTTTGTGTTTCCTGACTTGTGCAGGCGGGGGGGGGTTGCGTGGTGGAGTTTTTTGGTTGCGACCGCGCTGTTTTTAGCCATGGCTTCGCTTGTTTGGATTCAGCCTCACTTGCTTCTTGATGGGAAACAATTATTTGTCATACGTATATTTTTGCATTTTATATGATGGATTTATTTTTATGGGGAATATTATGATACTCATGTGAAACAGTTTTAACTTATGTGATGAGGTCCACTATAACTAAAGATTGTCTTTTGATATATCTCATATAAGATTTGGATTTTCAAAATATATAATTTGCTTTCCTTTGCGCATTGTGAGATAATTGATGCAACATGGCGCCATGATTTCTGTAACGTCATCCCTCACAGCTGAGGGTGGTCCCACGCACTTTGGTGCGGATTGAAATATGCAATAGAACCTATAAAAGGAAATAATCATGCGTAGTCATGAGAAGCGGGTGAATGTGTGCCCGCGAACACAAGGCAAGTATTTGGTTTCAGTAGTGTCGGCCGTTGTTTTCGCGTTTGCACCGCTGTTCGGAACACTGTTGTTCTCTGCAGATACGGTTGCGGTTGCCACCGAATCTCAGGCGGTCGTGCAAGTGGGCAACGCAACCTACGCGAGCGTACAGGAGGCATTCGGTCGAACAACGTTGAAGAACACGACGGTCACATTGCTAGCCGACGTGACGGAAAGCGTTACGATTATGCCTCCGAAAGGCGTGCGAAACGTAACGTTTGACTTGAACGGTCATGTGCTGCAAGCCGATGGATCCGGTGGAGCTGCTGGGTTTGCTGCGATCACTGTGCCTGCGAACATGCAGCTCACCATTGTCGGCCCGGGAACGGTTACGGGTGGAACACAGCCTGCGGTCGACTGTCGTGGCGCATTGCGCGTGGAAAGTGGCACGTTCACTTCAGACGCGACACTGATGCGCTTCGCCGAAACGGATGAGACTTCCGCGCAAGGCAGTTTTTCGGGCGGAACGTTCACCGCGCCGACGCTTTTCAACCTGCTGGATGACGCTAAAAACCTTGGTTATGTGACTGTTCGCGGTGGCGAATACCGGGGTATGATTCCAGCTGGACTGAACACGCTCGCCTTGTTGAGCGGCTCGTTCTCCGACACGTCGAATCTTGCGCCGTACTTGGCTGACTCGCTTGGGCTGATTCCGGGCGGCACTAGCGGTGATGGTACGGGTGACGGAATGTTCCATGTCGGCGATCTGGCGATTTCCAGCAAGCAGACTTCGGTGGAATTGGATCCGGCGAGCGGCCTTCAGCGGCTGAGTGATGACGACCTACTGACCTTGACGGGAACGCAACTGAACGGCATCGCCGACTACCGCCTTGTGGCGGATAGTGACCAGTTGCAGGCGTTGAACGATCAGATCGATCGCGCAATGCAGGCGGTTGGGAAGAGGAAAGCCTTCGAAGCCGTGAGCCAGAACATCACCATCACCGCCGTGCGCAACACGTCGGATGAAGACTTTATGGGTGCAGACGCAAGTAGGGGAGCGGGCATACAGCTTCGCACCTCCGACCACGATGGCATAAGCGCACAAGTGGCGGTAACCATCAAAGCCGTCGCCGAGCCAGAAGAGCCAGAAGAACCTGGCAAACCCAGCAATCCAGAAAAGCCAGAGAAGCCGGAAATGCCTCGCTCCGGATCCGCAGTGCAGGCGCTCGCCATCATCTCGCTGCTGCTGGTGATCGCTTCCGCAATTTGCGTATACGCAACGGCCCGTCTGCGGTCGTCGCGTATGCACAACTAGTATTTTCCGCCCTTTTCTTGGGCTATATAGACGTAAAACGCAAGTAATGCAGACATGAAACCGCACTCCGATCATCGGATCCGAATTTCTTCAATCCGATGATCGGAGTGTTGCTTTGTGATCCGGCTTCTCGAAGTGCTGAGGCACACACCGTTAATTCTTCTCCTTTGGAAGAAGAAGGTTCTTATGCCTCTTATACTTATGGCAAGGCTGGAATAAAGAACAGGATTTGGTGCTGTTGCGCGTGGGGCCGATCCGTTTGTTGACGCCTTCACTGATTCGCTAGGTTCTTCTCTTGGTCCGAAAGAGAGGCACTTTTGTCGGAGGCTGTGAAGGCGTTTCCGTTGGGTACATACGTTTTTCCGTACTTTAAGTAATCGTAAATTATAATGCATTTACGTATGTCGGAATCCTCCGGCATAGATTTCATTGGCTTCTCTCTGCGTTTTCTGCCTTTGGATACAGATGATTTTGCTATTTTAGTTCAATAAGCAGAGTGCGGTTCAAAGCGCGAATACTTTTATTCAGGATTCAGGTTCTTTCTGTAGTGCGGCTGGATCGATCTTCAGGGGCAGCCAGCGTGCGAAATCTTTACCAAGCAGGTTTGTCTGAACCAATACGCCGCTTCTGATGTAAGGCCAAAACTCGGCGATCAGTTCAAATACATCGCATTCAGAATTATTGGGAATCACCATATAGATGCATTCAACGGCAACGGTGGGATTCTCTGATGGTTCTGGCTTTTCTCCCGGAAGATACTCGATGAAAGATACGTTCGTTTTAACGAGTAGCGCATCATCGTCCTGATCTGCGGCACTAAAATTCAAGGACATGGCATATCGTGCTTCTGGGGCTTCAGACCAGGTTTTTCTCGTTTGAGCGCTGAAGGATACGGGTCGAAACTGCCTGATTAATGTTTGTTCGTTCATTGTAATGTTCCCTAACTTATCCGGCTATGTTCCCGATGAACACTTCTTTGGCACGATGCTCATTTCCCGAAGCCCTCATAGGGATTGGTTCCGTATCCTTATTGTCTGTAAAGTAACTGCCAGAAGACCCACTAATTCGCTTCGGATCAGGATTGATGCGAACTCCAACGGCCATGGCATACTCGTTCAATTCTGAAACGCGAGGATCATAATCGTATTGTTCGAACTCGCGCACTTGAGTATCACTCAATCCCAAAAACGAAGCGATATCGTTCTGGGTAATGCCTTGCTCACGTCTAGCTGAAACAAGAAAATGTTTCATCTCAAGGTAATCAGATTCCAGATCTGCTGCCAAACCGATATATTCTTCAGGCTTCAGGCGATCTTCCATACGTTGCGCCATGATGTCTCCCTACAACCATTCTCCAGTTTTATCATTAAAACAATACTTGCAGCGCTTGTGGCCTTTGTCATGTCCCCACCGGAAAACGGAACAGTTTTCGAAACGATCCTGCGCTACTTTCGCATCCTCATTTTGACGTTTCCTTATTTCCTCAGCAGTCCCATCCGTCCACTTTCTCGTGAAACTAAGTGCTACGAACTCAGGTTTTCTGCCAAGATCTTCCGCGTAATACAGGCGTAACGGAATGCTTTTTATATTCCATCTTATTTCCCATATGTCCGGCTGCGACGCGATGCGGTGCACGGGATCGTCATCGCCTTCCGCATCTAAATTGCCCGATTCGGCCTGCTTGACCCTTCCGAGAATCTTACCTACGATAAAATAACGCACGCCTGTAGCAGAGAAATTAGATAGAACTACGCTTTTGATTTCATTTTTCACAAAACAGTTGGGATTGTTCTCTGCTGGGGCACTTGTGCAACAATGGAAGAACCTTTCCAGCTCGGCTTTTTGGAAACACAGCGATTTCTGCATCATGAAATCCCCCTTTCCTCCAGCTATCGCATCAATCATCAACTTCGTCCATCATATCGAACGTCCACAAAGGACACGAACCAGAATCTCGTAACATCATTGACCGTTCGCTAAATAGCTAGGCACTGCAAGCGCGTTAGCGCCAAAGGCAAGTTCTTATTTTTGATGGCTGAACCGTCGGCAGCGTAGAATGGCCAGCTGGTTTCCCCATAGAGAATATGAGAAAACCGGCTGATAGAACGCGTCGAATAGACAATGCGCTCCATCATTTATTTGCATTTTAACCAATTATCTTTCTGAAATTCTCATACGCAGTGTCATTCTTCAATATTTCAACCATCTCCGGTGTTATGACTTTTTCAAATAACCTTATAGAGTCCGGTTCCTTCACCATTGATAGAAGATAATTCTTGAGCATAAGAGTCAGAGGTTCTCCTATGGCCGCCTTGTAGTTAAAACCGATTAATTGCATAGTTTTAAGGGTATCTACGCTAATTAGTTTCATAAATTGCTCATATACTTTAACCTGCTCTTTCATTGTCTCTTCGGTTGCAGGATTCGAACTTTCTGTGCTAGCGATCTGTATGTCCGAGATAATCTTCAGAACATTCGCAACCGTATTGTGAAGGTGCTGAATGTCTTCATCACTAATGACAACCTTGTCAAGCTCCGACTTATATGCTTGAGCGATTCTGATAGCTTCTTCTCGCTCGCTAAGAAGCTCATTGACTATCTCGTCATATGTATTACGTATCTTTTCGGCGTTCTTTTCGTCTTTTATTGCCCTGATTTTAGTTGATACTGCAGTGACGGTACCCTTAACAGCCATTTCTGCCAGATTTCCGCCAAGAGCGGCCAGCTCAGTTGTGTATGTATCAGTCATCAGCATGCCTTTCACCAAATCTAATAGGAGTCACCGGGCTCTTTGCGACAAGAATACGAGTCTTGTGCTCCAAGCTTACCGGATAATAACGCGCCAGCCCATCGCATCTTTACCGTTTCAACCTTGTCGAACAGGTAGCAGTGCTCCTGCGTTTGGGGATCAGGCAAACGTTCACAGCTAATTTGATTGGCGGAATTCTAGTGGTGGTCGCAACAACATCTTCGTCGTCAATCGTCCTCCAGCCTATCCGCCTGTTCCGACCGGACTGAGTCCGTTGACGGGCTCCAGCGTGCGACCCGTCTGGGTTTGTCCATGTCACCACGACACCAGTCCACGGACGGTTTCTTGTTCCTGCCCGTGGACTGGTCCTGCCGTTGCGCCACGCCTTTCCCGCGCATTTGGCTACCCCGGTCACGCGCACCGCTGGGTGAAGTTCATGTCAGACGAGGTCGGTTCCAGGTATCTGTCGCACCGGGTGCCCTGCATGTCGGTTTTCTTTTCGTAGAAAATGCCATCGAACTCGTATGCCATGATTCATCCTTCGGGGTCATGGTGTTGCGACGTTCACTAGAACTTGGGCTTTCAGCCTATACCTAATGGGAGGTGCTGCTCATCATCTCTTCTCTTTATTTTAAAGTTAACTTCGGCCTGTTCGGAAACCAGAACAACTAGTCTCTTTTTCTCCAAAGCCAGCGTTTGGCAAGAAATGTCATTTCAGAGCATTTTCTAAGAATTGTTCTGAACCTGCGCGGAGCTTCCTGAGCTTTGCCATATCCAATTCGGATGCGAAAGGCTTAACATCCCCAGCGCCGTCGAAATGAGCGGGAAGCAGATGGTCTTCTGGCAATCCCAGCTTGGCAATCAGCGTCTTCATACGGGAACTGCTCTTCTCGGTACCGAACGTAAGGAACGGCTTGCCGTAAAGGATGGAAAATACCGTGGCGTGGAATGAGTTCGACACCACGCAGTCGGACTTGTCGATCAGGGCCAAGAAATCGGCTGGCCCAATACCCCAGACGTTAATGGAATGCGACTTGTACCGAATCGGCTTCTTTGAATAGTAGACGATGGGCAGACCACGATCCGCCGCGAGCCTGTCAAGATATCGGATCATGTCATCGTTCGGCCACAACGTGTACGCAAAGATGTACTTGCCTGCCTCGAGACCCTTGGGTAGTTCAGAGGACTGAATGTGTTTGTAGTCTTCCAAGTCCAGCAGCAAGGTCGGATCCAGCGTCTCCACGATGTTCTTATCGGTCAGTCGTTGGAATTGGTCAGCGACAGAAATCTCACGCACCGAAATCGCATCGAAACGGTCAAGCCAAGCTCCGATGTTTTTTTGATTGTCCGCCGTGAAGTTACGATCCTCGAACTTGGCGTGGGATAGGCTCGGCGCGTAGGCAATCTTCCGAGCTTCATCAGAGGCGAACGAGAGGAAGAAAGGAGGGACTGGCCCCAAAGTGCAGTCGAGATTCCAGATTTGGTCACTTCCGCAGATGAACGCGTCATAACACTTCAGATCCTCGGTCATCTCACGTTCCGCTCCGTCACCCGCATACGTGTGCTCAGTCATGTCGAAATAGTCTCGCCAGAAGGACTGGAAACTGTTCCTCCGACGCAGGTTACCGTAGAAAAACAGTAAATCCGCCACATAGGATTTCAGTCCGCTTTTTCGAAACAACTTATATATGTCGAAATCATGGCTTCGGTAATCCACAACGTGCACTTCGTGCCCTAGATTTGTGAGATATTTCTTTAACGCGTACGTCTGCAATGCGGATCCGAAATTGTATGCGCAGTGGAAGGTCACTGTTCCGATCTTCATGTTTTTATCTCCTCCACAGATTTCTACAGTTTTTGATGCATTCGTTTTGAGGTTTTCACTTATTGTTTTGGTTGGAAACAACTCCGAGCAGGCTTCGAATGGATGGATAGATATCCAAGACGGACACCACGCACACCGCCACGAAAACGATCCAAGAAATCACTGGATACCCGTTCAGTTGCCTTACCATCACGCATGCCTGTGCGCATACCAGCGCAATGTTCAGTAGCATCAGCGGCCGGTTCACGGTTATCCGGATGATCGGCCTCGCCATCACGACACGTATGACGTACATGGATAGATTGCTGGCGACCATAGCCCAAGCCGCGCCTTGTAAGCCCAAAATCGGGATAAGCAGCCACGTCAGGACGACCACCACCGCAGCCGCGAGACCCGTGGATGTCAGCAGATGCTTGGTCTTCATGCTCGCGGTGAATACCGTTCCGTAGAATCCCGCGAACACGTTGAACAGGAACGCGAGGATGAGGATCGGAATGATGGGCCACGCATCGTAGAACTTCTTCTGCAGAAGAATGGACGCAAGCCATGGCGCAAGCGCGATGAGTCCCGACGCGGCGAGGAAGCAGAACGTACGGAACACTGCGAACACGTTGCTGTAGAACCTGCCCGTGTCCGTCTTCTTGAACTCCTGGAACGCGGAAAGGCTCCATGCCTGCCAGAACGTGGACGAGATCATGTTCATCACGTTCGGTATCTTGCTGGCCGCCGCGAACAGACCGGACGCGCCGATGCCGAGCATGCTGGTGATAAAGAACCTGTTGACGCTCGTGCCGATCCACCAGAAAATCGTGTTCGGCATAAGCGGTATAGAATACAGCAGCATCTTCTTAAGGATCAGTCGGTCCTGCGCCAGTTCTGGAACACGTATGTATTTCCACGCGCCGCCGAACACCAGATACAGGACGACCGCGACCGAAGCGCCCAGAATCAAGGAAACAAAATAGCCTTCAACCTTCCAGTCCAACAGTCCGATCAGTAGGCCGGCCGTCGACGCGGATACGATGGACGATGCGATCGACACCCATGTGATCAGTTTAATCTGGTTCACGCCGCGGGCCACGTTCGCTAGAAAGGCGTTGAACGCCGTCGCCACGAAATACGCAAAATACAGTACTTTGTAGTCCCCGAGCCCTCCGAAAACCGACAGTCCGAGCATTGGCGTCAGAAGAAGCATCACCAGGCAGCCGATCAACGTCACCCAGAAACCCACTGACACATACCGTTGGGTGTCGGTCGGATCATCGATGATGTAACGGGTCACCGCATCGCCGATGGACAGGGTCACGACGGGCGTGACCAGACTTGCCACCGTCAGGGACATGTCAGTCACGCCATACTGCGCCGTCGTGAGAAAGTACGTGTACAACGGAACCAGCAGGAACGTAATCAGTTTCGTAGACACCGTGTTCAATGTGAACAGACCGATGTTCACTAGAAGATTCTTATATTTGCCCAAAGGAAGACTCCGGAACCTAGTTCATGAGAATTCGGTCAAGACCAAACCGTTGAGAACGGCAGATCCTCGATGTTTCACGGAAATGTCCGACAGAGATGTACATGATGAACACTTCGTTCTCTGGAATATGAAGGAGTTCGCGTGTCTTCCTGTCCGTTTCCTGAGAAAACATCGTGTTCAATGGGCAGGCCGCAAGGCCACATGACTCCAAGGCGTACAACAGGGACATGGAGAACAGGCCGCCATCGACATAGCCTTCATTACGCTCGTTGGATCCCATAAATGACTGCAAGTCCGCCGTGACCAGCATCAATACCGGCGGTGTGTCATAGCCGCCGAACCCTCCCTGTATTTTCAGAGCGTTGGAGATCTGCTTCGCATTGGTGAAAATTCGCACGCGTGCCGGCTGGCGATTGCATACTGACGGAGTACGTAGGGACAATGTAATAGCTTCTTCAAGTTCCGCACGTGTCACTGGCCGCTCGGAATACGAGCGGATGGCATGTCGTCTCTCTACAAGCTCATGGAATGGAACATCCGCATTATCCAATTTGTCGTTTTTAGAAAGCTCGATGCACGGATAATTACGCTTTGATGCCCGTTCGATGTCGTTGAGCATTTCCGCGTCAAACAGACTAGTCATATACGTGGTATCATGCCCTGCGGAAAGATGACGACGGAGGTATTCTCCCAACGCAAGCACCGCGTCTCTATAAACAGGATTGTTGCGCCAATCAGCATCTACTATCCTAAGTCTCGCAGACAGGTCCGCAATGTTGCGCAGAGCCCCTTTTCCTCTCCCGAACTGGTATTCGTCGAAAGAGAAGCCCTTCTCGATCTGATGGACAAAGAAGATCAACAGGCTTTCCATTTGTGTTTGAGAGACGCATGCGGGAGCCGCATAAGCCTTTGCGAAACGTCTGCAATCCATGCGTACGTCTTTTCTCAACTGGATGGAAGCTTTCATACGCTGCCTCTTCAAAATCCATGAATTTGGCAGAAGTTGCTTAATAGTAGCCTTCAGACTCATTTGCTCACTCTCCTTATTCTTCGTAGTAGTTGTTTGACGGTTTTCCTTAGCACGTTGTCAAATCGGTAGCAAAAAGCAAGAGAACCATTCCGGAACATAGCTGCTTTCTTTTTCTCCGCCCCTTCCAGACTGTTCGAGTCGATGTTTCTGAGTTCCTCGGAAAGTCGATTCGAAACCCACTCAATACCTTCTTCACTGCGCGCAGCAAGCATGGCCTTGTAATGCAAAAACAGATGATGGACCATACTGTTCTGAGCGGCTCGCACATATTCCGCGCGCCCCGTAGATTTGGCCCACTGAATCATCTCATGAAAGGCGAGGAGTTCATCCACGTAGTATTGGACCGCTTTCTCCGGATTCGAAGTGGTACTAGAAAGAGAGGAGCCTGCCCTCGTACGGTACCCATATAGGCAGTCTGGTAAGAAAGCATATCCCTTCGTCGCTGCGACCATTTTGTAGATAACGGCCAGGTCTTCCGCTTTACGATTTTCAGGAAACCTAATTATTTGATAGAACTTCCTCTTGCAAACAAATTGCCAGAGATGACTCTGAATTTTATTGGAAAGTATCAGCTGCAACAAATCCTGGTTTTTTGTGGAAGGGTCGGGGATGGTCTTCAAGACCTTCCCCTTTTCATCAATCGTCTTATACCCGTAGTGCACAAGATCCGCCTGTTTTTCCTTGAAACAAGCCATACATTTTTCCAGCAACAGGGAGTCGATTTTATCATCCGGATCAACCATAAGAATGTAATCGCCATGAGATTCGTCAATGCCCGTGTTTCTGGCTCCAGAAACACCCTGATTGGTCTGGTGAATGAGGTGCACTCGATCATCTTTTTCCGCCCATGCGTCACATTTCACCCCGGTATCATCGGTAGAACCGTCGTCGACAAGGACGATTTCCAAATTTGCATAGGTCTGGGACACAACGCTTTCAAGGCATTCATCCAAATAATCCGCGACATTATACGCAGGTATGACAATGCTCACCAGAGGCTGATTCTTGTTCGTCATGAATCCTTCCCTAGAAAAAGTCTTTGTTCTAGTGTTTGTACGGAATGATAGGTGTTTCAATGGTTCCTCGGTCGTTAATCTTTCGTGCAGGCACGCCAGCCCACGTGGTATTCTCCTCCTCGATAGGTTTGAGCACTAAAGCGTTTGCGCCAATCCGTACATAATCGGCGACTCTGCCCCCCCCCAATACCTTCGAGTCAATCATGAATTCCACATGGTGACCCACGGCTGGACACCTACCGTGCGCCTGCGCAATGACAACGCCGCTGGACAGAGAGCAATAATCGCCGACTGTCGATTCAGGGTTGACGATAATCCTTTCGGGATGCCAAATAAGCAGTCCTTTCCCGAACACGTTAATTGGAATTTCCGAGCAGAAACGACGCTCATACTTCTTCAGGAAAAACAAGTACCAAACGTACGCAAGCTTGTGATACAAATTCTGCGAAACGTTATGATGATACTCGCACTTACGCAGATAAACCTTCCAGCGAACCATCGCCCCACCCGCACCTATGATTCTCTTCAGAGGATTGGAGGGCCAAGGCTGCATCCTTTGATCTTCCCGGATATATTCACGTAGGTCGCTCTTGGTGACGATCATCAGCGCCTCCTTATTTTCTTGATAAAATCAACAGCTTTTAGCAGCTCAAAAGTCAGGGTGCCGAATCCACGCTTCAGCAAGAAGACAGTGAGCCTGTTATCTGCTCTCAGACTGCAGTGCTTCCAACGGGAAAAACACTTCTCATCCTGCGCTGCTTCCCGAACATCTCTGAAAACTTGGATAAACCCGCTATATCCTGCCCCATGCATAGCGATCTTGAGAAGATTGATGTACTGCAGGGCTTCGCCGGCACAAGCGTTTTGATAGCATGATTCTCCCCATTTCCTCGCGTATTTAAGCAGCGCGCGGTTGACGACCCTGATGTCGGATAGCTGCGAAGGCTTATAGGTCGAAGTCGAGGCGGTGTCGTTCGGACGGTAGAAGTAGAGAACATCATCCAAGCTACAGAGCGAGCGAGTCTTGTCAAACACGGGAAGTAACTGCAAAAGATCCTCGCCATGCATGAGCCCACTATAAATCGTGTAGTCCTCAGAACCATCAAAGAGATTCAGCTTTATCGCCTTGCCCCACATATTGTTGAACCTGCCGGAGCAAAGATGCTTTCGGGCTTCAGCGAACTTCTCATTAGAGTACAATCCAGCAGGCAAGGGCGATGAGGTGTCCGAACGATTGAAACCCTGGTTGCGGCAGTAGTGGAAAGAGACGATATCTGCACCGGTGTCAGAAATGGTTTCCGCAACACGTTGAAGAGTATGTGGATGAAGACAGTCATCAGCGTCTAGAAAAACAACATACTGACCATGTGCTTTTTTTAACCCAGCACGCCTTGCGAGCAAAAGCCCACTATTCCTCTGATGAATTACCACCATATTGGTCTTAGTGTCCGCATAAGAATCAGCAATAGCTCCAGTTCTATCCGTAGACCCGTCATCAACAATAATCACTTCATAATCTGCAAATGTTTGATTATATAAAGAAGACAAAGCTTTTGGGAGGTATTTTTCGGCGTTATATGCCGGAATTATAACAGAAAAAAACATCTATTTCTCCTTAAGTTTAATCAATTCTGAATTCAATATACGTACACCTTTATAATTATGTTTTTCGTTAAACTTAAAGGAAATATAATCATTAAATTTAAGTAGCACAATCATCGGTATATAAACGCTGACCACTTCTGCATAAATGGTTTGCACGCTATAGGCCAGAAATAGAGCAACTATAAATCCCATTCTGCCATAAACGAATTTATACGACACCTTGCTGGTTGTTTGCATACGGTAATCAAAAAATATAACTAATGTAGTGAAAATAACACTGAAAACAAAAGGGAAAAAAGGGAAATAACAGTAACCTGTGCCCAATATTGGTGCTATTAACGTGCTATTTTTCACATTATTGTACAAGCAAAAGATTTCATTGATTCTGTTAGCTTGATCAATATAATTAGAAACAAATGGAACACTACCCAAGAAATCATTAATGAAAGTCTGGAAACTAATGGTATACATGCCATTAGTTTCCAAATCTATCATCTGCCCAACTAACTTGGGGCCAGCAAAATAATCTTGAAGTTGGGGAGCGAACATAGACATCATTTTCTCAAAAGAGGGATGTTCGCCAAGTACATATTTAAATTTAATAAGTGAGACGCTTACAAAAGAGACAAAGACAATAGCACTTCCTCCAAGTATTACACCCACCGAAATACCGTCAAACATGCTATGGATGAAATAAAGACCAAGAATAAGGATAAAAATCATGGTCATACGGTTAGTGCTTGTGTTAAATGCTAGATAAAGGAAAATATCTAAATAAGCAATCGATTTATAAAATATACTTCGTTTTTTATCATACTGTTTTTTGCATAAAATCAACAGTGCAATAAATAGACACGCCTTTACTGTATTGGCTAAAATAATATACATTCCCTGAAGTGGAATATCTGTATTATCAAGATTGATTCCAGATGTATCATCAGATATAATAAAAAAATTAGTTGGAATAATGAGATTGGGGGAGGTGATTAGAACAACAGGAAATACCAGAATAGCAAAAATAAGTAATACGCCGACATGCTCTCTTGTATAATGAGAACTGTATCTCGATAGCCGACATAAGACGTATTCCTTTCCTAGTTTCCTCTCAAAGGCGAAAATTGTTAAATACTGAACAGAAAACACTACAATAATTTCTCCAGAAAGGAGTCCAATCGCAATAAAAAAAGCTTTATCACTTACGGATGGCCCCCATCCTTTCCAAATGACCTCGTTCTGTGGAATCGCTGACCCAATTATAGTAATCACATATCTAATGTAAATAATTGCATTGAAGCAATAATACAGGATCCCTTTTTTATAAAACTTACATCTAATAAGCGAATGATAAAAAATACTACTAGCGATAGAATAAACAAACGGAATGACGCATAAATACGCCTCCCTATTACTATATCCGATTATAAGAATAATAAATGAAAATACAATGGCACTTAGACTTAGTAAACACCATTTGTTGTTTATATGTATTTTCTTATTCATCTTAGACCTACATTCTACCGCTAATCACGAGTATTTTTTTTCTAGAAAAGAAGCCTCAGCTCGAATGCAGTAGTGCGCTTTCCGCATTTGTTCCGCAACGATAATGTCTCTATGTTTATGCACAGTCCTGCCCAAAACGTCGAGCCACGTATCTATATCTTCCGATACAGGGATAAATGAAACATTATCTGTAATCGCACATGAACGATCAACATTTGCCGAAATTAAAACAGGCAAATCAGCCGCTTGAGCTTCAATCGCCACTACGGGAAGTCCTTCATATAAGGACGGCAGCGCGAAAACATCCATAGCTGAATAAAAATCTTCGACGTTGGCCACGCTTCCTGTGAAAATGACCCTGTCATTTAGCCCACGGTCATTTACATAATGATGAATCTCGTCTTCAAGTTCGCCAGTTCCGAGAAGCAGGAGATATGAATTTGGAACCCTGTGGTTAAACTCGGCGAATATATCTATCAGATATTTATGATTTTTCTGCTTCATAAATCGTCCGACATGGCCTATAACATAATCAGTTTTCCCGATGTTATATTCTCTGCGAATACGGTCTCTGGCTTCTGGGTTGAACGCATATTTCTCCAGCTCAATTGCGTTATTCAGTATCTGGACTTTCCCAGACCGCACGGCTTTCTCTCCGTATAAGAAGACTCCGGCATCATGCCCGCAAGCCATCCATATATTGGCAGACGCCTTATTCAACATTTTCAAAACAGACCATATGGCTTGTTTTACCTTACTTTTGGAAACGAATGAATTATGCGAGTGCGAGATAAGCTTCTTCGCTCCGGTAAGACGGGCGATCCACAGGATATAGAAATTCGTTAAGGTCGTATGTGCGTGTACCACATTAAACCTTTCAGAATGCATCAACCGATATAACTCAATCACATTTTTTAAGATGCTCTTACGCTTATGGGTGACAACATCAACGGTATAACCCGCATCTTGGAACTGTTTCACGCAACGTTTATCATTAATGTCTTGCGTAATGATATGGATATCGAAGTCCTCTGGATGCTTAAAATGTCCCAGATAATTAAGGAGCATGGATTCCACACCGCCAGATTCAAGACGTGAAACCACTTCCGCAACTTTAATCTTTCTGGGCATCACATTCTCCTTCCAACTCTGCGTACCAATGGGCCAGCTCCGCAGCGCTCAAGTGAATCGCATATCCCCGTTTAGCCATTTCTTGCGCATGCGAGACACGGCCCGATGCATCGCTTTCATGTACATCGAAAGCTGACACCCAGGATTCGATACCTGCATCAAGTGAAATGCGTCGTACCAATGACGGAATTAAATCTGCCTCTTTGGGGACTTTGTCACTGCACACAACGGGAAGATCAGCGGCCTGTGCCTCAATGCTGGCCATCCCCAAGCCCTCATATGCTGAGGGGAAAGCAAGAACATCAAATGCGCTGTAATAATCCGCAACATCATCATGGACGCCAAGCAGTTTTACGTTGTGCTCGATTCCTAGGTCGTGCATTTCCTTGCGCAATTCAGAGTCATCGCCATCTCCCACTATTGCAAGGACTGCGTTCGGATTACTCTTCAGTAATTCCGAAAGGACCTTGATCGTAAAAGTCTGGTTCTTCTGAAAGCAGATACGGCCGACTTGACCGATGAGCAACTGCGAATCGCCAATTCCGAGTTCGTCCCGTTTAATCGCGCGTGATTGGGGATTGAACGTGAACCTATCTATATCTATGGCGTTGTGAATGATATGGACCTGTTTCGCATCAACGACCTGATCGCCGAATAGCCATCGTGCGGCATATTCCGAACATGCGGCCAAGTGTGTTGGGTAAACCTTGGAGAACGGTCTGAGTGCGTTCTTCACCAGAGTCTTGGCTTTCTCTTTCGGATTCGAGGTGCTATGGCTGTGCGCGATACGCACCGGGACTCCAGCCTGTTTCGCGGCCATGAGCGTGAACACGCTGACTGCGTTCATATGGGAGTGCACGATGCGTGGGTGAATCTGCTGGAACAGTTTCCGGCAGGCGTTCACGTACTTGACTGGGTTGCTGTATGGAGGAACGTAGAACACTCGACCTCCCAAGGACTCGATCTCGTCCTTGGGAACCATCGTGGAGTCAGTTTGCACGATGAAATCGAACTGCACTTGGGAACGGTCGATATGGCGGTAATGGTTCATCACGGTGGCCTCAACACCACCGCCCATCATCCTGCCGACCACCTGAGCTACACGAATCGGCACTGGATTACCGTCCCCGAACCGGGACAAACCCGACGTAACGGCCGTTATCGGCTCTTTTTGCTCATTTAGAAACGTCCGGAAAACCGACTGAAACAGATTCCAAACACAGTTTTTAAGTCACGAACAAGCAAAGTGTTCATGGAAAACCCGTGAAGAATACCCCCGAAGTGAGTGACGGGGGGCTGGGTGTGTCTGAGGGGGATGCCAAAATCGACTTTGGAAGGTAATGAACGGGGTTTGACAGTTCCTGCGCGGTTCGCGTTGCGCTTGACAAACACCAATTCGGGGTTCATTTGGAGGGAAAGGACGGGATTTACATGCCGATCACAGGTCGATTGATTGCGAAAAGAGCCGATAACGGCCGTTACGTCGGTTTGGTTAGTGGTCAGACTGTGCAATCCTCTGCCCTGCATAACGTTTGTGGCACGATTCCGGCACTCTGAATAACTAAGGGGTGACCGGTGATGGTTAATATCGCGATGATAGGCCATAAGCGCATTCCTTCGCGTGAAGGCGGCATTGAGATCGTTGTAGATGAACTAGCTACGCGTATGGCCGCAAAGGGGCATAAGGTCATCGCATACAATCGCAAGGGACATAATGTTGCGGGCGCCGAATTTGACGGAAACGTTCATTCCGCAAATAAGCCCTTTGTATATAACGGCGTGCGTGTTGTTCCAGTGCCAACTTTCGAAGCGAAAGGTTTGGCGGCGCTGACCTCCTCATTCTTCGCGACGCTGAAAGCCATTGCGGCCAGGCCTGACGTGATTCACTATCATGCCGAAGGTCCCTGCGTCATGCTGCGTCTGGCGCATTGGGCGGGCATTCGCACGGTAGCGACCATTCACGGCCTGGACTGGCAGCGCGCCAAGTGGGGCAAATTCGCCTCCATGTACCTGAAGCTCGGCGAGCGGACGGCGGCCAGGTGCGCGGACGAGGTGATAGTGCTGAGCCGCGGCGTTCAGGAGTACTTCCAACGGACGTACGGCCGGTCCACGCGTCTGATCCCGAACGGCATCGAGCCGGTGGAGTCGGTGGCTGCGGACCTGATCGCGAAGAAGTGGGGGCTGGTGAAGGACTCCTACGTGCTGTTCCTGGGGCGCATCGTTCCGGAGAAGGGCGTGCATTACCTCATCGACGCGTTCAAGCGCCTGGACACCGGCAAGAGGCTCGTGATCGCTGGCGGCGCATCGGATTCCGCCGAATACTACGAGTCGGTCAGGAAGGCAGCTGGATCGGATCCGCGCATCGTGCTTGCCGGGTTCACGCAGGGCGCGGAGCTGGCGGAACTGTATTCCAACGCGTACGCGTACGTGCTGCCCAGCGATCTGGAGGGCATGCCGATGAGCCTGCTCGAGGCGCTGAGCTACGGGAACTGCTGCCTGACCAGCGACATCCCCGAATGCGCCGACGTGCTCAGGGGCGAAGACGGCGTCATGCACGGCGTGACGTTCCGCGAGGGCGACGTGGACGACCTCGCGGCAAGGCTCCAGGAGCTCCTCGACCACCCAGACACGGTCGCCGCGTTCGGAAAGGACGCAGCCGCATACGTCACCGGCCGCTACAACTGGGACGCCATCACCCGACAAACACTCAACACCTACAAAGGAGAAGATCAATGAGTAATACAGCACTTCCCCTTATCAGTGTTGTTGTGCCTGTTTATAACGTAAAGCCCTATGTTGCTAAATGTCTAGATAGTATTTTGCGACAGACATACACCAACATCGAAATAATTGTCGTCGATGATGGGTCAACCGATGGATCTGAACTCATTTGCGATGATTACTCCAATAAAGACCCACGAATCACGGTAATTCATCAGAGGAATACCGGTCTTGCAGCAGCGCGCAATACCGGTATTGATGCAGCACATGGTGAATACCTAGGCTTTGTGGATAGCGATGACTTCATTGAGCCATTCATGTATGAGAAATTGCTTAATGCAGCCCAAAAGAATAACTGCGTTCTTGCTGTATGCGGTATTAATTATGTATTCGATAACGGTACAGTCATTCCAAAGGCAAATATCGAGCCTGATCGAGTATTTGACTTTCCCGATGCAATCACAGAGATGAACACTTATCGACTGTTCGATATGGGTGCATGGAGCAAGCTCTACAAATCTGAGCTTTTCGATGGCATACGCTTCCCCGTTGGCAAGCTTAGCGAAGATTTCTTTATCATGTTCAAAATCTTTGATCGTGCCCAAAAGGTAGCCTTCGTGTCAGACGCTTGTTACAACTACTACCAGCGGACAAACAGTATTACTAAAAGTAAGAAAATCAATCATGATTTCCTTGAAGCTGCATATAAGCAAATGCGTTATATAGATCGAAACTATCCGTCCTTATCTGTAATTGGACATACTGCATATGCATCTGCAGCGCTGACCGTTTATGACTCATACTTGAAGAATCAAGTACCTTGTCCGGAAGCATTTCGTAAGCAATGTATTTCCATCATTCAAAACCAAAAACAGTACATTGCACAGGCAAACTACATATCAAAAGCAAAACGTATCCAATTCCATTTATTTTTGATAAATGCAACGTTATATAAAGTCATATTTATGACTTATAAAATACGCAATAAAATCTGATCTATTTTAAATAGGAATAAAAAAACTTGATAATTTAAATAGGAGGTGACTATGTCAACGATATCTAGATTCCATATCACGCAAGAAAAGCTATGCATGATATTATTTGCATTTATATTACTTAGCCGAGCCTCCATTACCACTGAATTCAATTACGTTCCTCTTAATACTACTGCGGTACAGACTTTTTATTCTTTATCTATGTTAGGTCTTTATGTCAGTAAAAAAATAAGTACTAAAAAAATCGGCACTATGCATTGGTCAACGGCATTATCTGCCTTGCTGATTATTTATATAATATTATTCGGTGCTATTTTTGTTAATCCACCGTTAGCGCAATACACGAACGGTATCTTACTCAGGCAAATGCTCTTTCTTATGATCGTGTTTTCAACGGTCTCTGTAACAGTGGCATATCGACTATTCGATAAAATGTTGCTTACAGCATTTTATACATTTTCTTTTATTTTATTTTTCCAGTTTGCTACTCATATAACTGATCTCGGTTTACTTAATCCTTTGACAGTATTCAGTGATTCGAGTCGAGTAAGAGCAGATTATGGTTTTAGCCATTACAATGCTCTAGGAGCATTTTGCGCATGCCATATTATCATTTGGATGATTCTCAAAGCTCGACATCTCATTCCTTTTAAGCATAATATCCTGAATGTGATTGTGCTTCTTATAAGTGTTCTCATGCTGTTGGGAAGCGCCTCTCGTAATGCGATTTCAAGTTTGATCGTGTACGCAATCTGCTATGGGTTCATGTCGCTGAAAGAAACACCCAATAGACGTTATTTTAAATTACTTCTTGAATGTCTTCTATTACTTTTCTTGTTTGTTTTCTTTGTGGCAGGAGCTTCCAATATTCCATTAACAGATTTGTTGAATCAATCCAACAGAGAAACATTGTTTGAGGTAGCATTACCAACGTTCTTCTCAAGCACACGTACGATGATAGGACTCGGATTAGCTTCCAATGAAATTTATGGCATGAATCTAACCCCGTACCCAACATATTGGCTTGACAACAGCTATGTTTATGTACTTGTTACTACTGGTTTTATTGGAATTATTCTATACATTTTAATGATATTGGTCCTATTTATTGGACTAAGACATGTTCAATTGCGTGCAATGCGAAAGCATACAATTTCATTAACAATCATGTGCCTATACTCAGCCCTATTTGAAACAACTTTATTCTGGGCTGGAGTCATGCAAAATTATGTTTATCTTCTCATTCTTCTCGTGGCTATTAGCGGATATTTCAATAATCAATATTCGAATATTTTTTCAAAATCAATTAAGGAGACAATATGACAACGAACGCAGACACCATCGGTATGATGACTTTCCATGCGTCCCACAATAATGGCTCTATGCTTCAGGCTTTGGCGCTTCAACACATTTTAGAAAACCATTTCCACCAAAAGACTGAGTTAATTGATTTTTCCAACCAGGGCCAGCGTAATATGTACGCACCGGTTCCAAAGCCTAAAAACTGGAAACAAGCAATTAAAAGCCTGATTTGGTCCACCAATATGAGTCAAATGAAACACCAGTACGACTCTTATGAAGCATTCGAAAAACGATACTTCCATATGTCCTCTGATACGTATTCTTCAATTGAAGAACTTAAGCCGCTCGCCGATAAGTATAAAGCCTTCATAACCGGAAGTGATCAAGTTTGGAATATCAAGTGCATTGATGCGGATGATGCATACTACCTCTCGTTCGTTAAGGACCGACCCAAATTCGCCTATGCTGTGAGTTTCGGCGCTAACAATCCTTTCATTCTTGAAGGCGATACAAAACGTTATGAGAACTATCTTGAACATTTTGACAAAATTTCTGTTCGAGAAAAGAATGCACAGAAATGGATCAAGGAAGCAACTGGCGTCGAAGTACCTATCTGCCTAGATCCCACCATGCTTCTTAATGAAAGCGAATGGGAACAACTTGTCGACGTTGGTGATACACCTGTTATTAGTGGAGATTATATCTTCTACTACTGTTTCAGCATCACCGAAGAAGTCCAACATTTCCTGAAGTCCATTTCTAAGAAGACCGGAATGCCTGTGTATTTCATGGAAGCAAAAGAATGGACTCTAAAAATGTGCTGGCGTAACGACATTAGACTCATACGCTCTTATGGACCTGACGTTTATATGAATGTGGTCAAGCATGCAAAACTCTTTGTCACAAGTTCGTTCCACGGAACTGCTTTTGGCACAATTTACCGAAAGAACTTCTGGTATATCCGCAGCAAGCATAGCGAGTCCTCGCTCGATGATCGCGCGAGCTCATTCTTAACACAGCTTGGTCTCATGTCACGATACCGTACTATCGCTGAGCTTTCTGCTCTTGATTTGTTTGAACCGGTAGACTATACGCAGCTGCCTGATAAATTAGAGCCACTTCGAATTCATTCGTTCGAGTATCTTCAATCTGTAGTGGATTCATTGAACTAATGTCTCAACACGCATATTTGATTATGGCGCATCAGCATCCTGAGCAATTGAGGATGCTGATGCGATGTTTGGACTACAAGAACAATGACATTTTCTTGCATATTGATGCAAAATATAAAGATTTTGATGGAATTAAGCATCAATTAAGTGCGCAAGTCAGGAATGCCAAGTTAGTAGTTCTTCGCAATCGTGTAGATGTTCGCTGGGGGGATTTTTCGCAAATCGAATGTGAGTTGCGTCTTCTTGAAGCAGCAACATCTGAATCGACCTACTCTTATTATCATCTATTATCTGGCGCCGATTTACCTCTTGCTTCTCAACAGGCCATACATAACTATTTTGATGAGCATCAGGGTACTGAATTCATTCATTTCGATAAACATATCTTGGATCGTTCAACCTATGAACGCGTATCAAAATATGCATTCTTTTCCGGACGTCATAAAAATATTATTGAAAAAACATTATATCGTCTTATATTAACGCTCCAAATAGGGGTTGACCGTGGACGCCGCTATGGCATCAAATATCAAAAAGGCGCCAATTGGTTCAGTATTACTGATGAACTCGCACGATATGTCGTCTCTCAGCGTAAGGAAGTAGAGCATATATTCAAACGCACACGTTGCGGAGATGAATTTATGCTGCAAACCATAGTTGCCAACTCGTATTTTAAGAACAGAATATATACACCAAATTATTGCGATAGTTATGATTCGATTCGTTACTGCATCGATTGGCAACGAGGTAATCCATATACCTTCAGACAAAAAGACTATGGTGCACTTATTTCTTCAGGGATGTTATTTGCCCGGAAGTTTGATTCAGATATCGATCAAAAAATCATTGATATGATTGTTCAATTCGTCACGAAGCAACAGGAAGTTTAGCTCATGTCCTCTCTAAAGAAGAATTTAGCATACAATGTTGCCTACCAAATTCTCGTTATTATTTTACCGCTAATCACCGCTCCATACGTATCACGAGTACTTGGGGCAGATGGACTAGGAACTTATTCCTATATATTTTCCATTGTTACATATTTTGGCTTATTTGGCATGCTTGGAATAGCAAACCATGGCAATCGTAGTGTTGCCCTAGTACGAGATAATAGGCAAAAGGTATCAGAAGCCTTCAGTAATACCTATATTATCCAGTTATGCACCACAGTTATTGCCTTGCTTCTTTATTTTCTTTTTATTTATTGTTGGTTTTCAGGAGATAAAACAATTGCATACATTGAAAGCATAATTGTTTTATCTTATGTCTTAGATATAACTTGGTTTTTCTTTGGCTTAGAACAATTTGCAGTAACAGTCACTAGGAATGCAATTATAAAGATTGCTACTGTAGTGGCAATCTTTATTTTTGTTCGATCCCGCGAAGACCTTTGGATATACGCTCTGATTATGTCATGCGGCATGTTATTTAGTCAAATATATCTTTGGCTCCGTATTCGGAAGTACGCTGATTTCTGTAAACCTTCATGGTCTCAGGTTAAGTCCAATATTAAACCTGTACTGATGCTTTTCATTCCTGCAATTGCATATAGCATATATAAACTATTAGATAAAGTCATGCTTGGCGCAATGTCTTCCATGTCGCAAGTTGGCTTGTTTGATAATGCAGAAAAAATCATTAATATACCATCTAGTCTCATTACGGCATTTGGAACTGTAATGATGCCTCGCATCACTGTTTTGTTGGGAACAGGTGACGAGCATCGCATTTCCTATTTAAATAAAATCTCAGTCAGGTACTTTACCTTACTGGTAGTTGGAGCTGCATTTGGATTAGCTGGAATATGTAATGTACTTGCTCCAGTCTATTTTGGTTCCGAATTCGTTGGCAGTGCGCCGATAATCGCAGGCCTTGGTTTTAGTCTTATATTCGTCACTTGGGCAAATGTCATTCGTACTCAGTATTTAATTCCCAATAAATTAGATAAGCCTTATGTAATTTCCTCAGTTATCGGTGCACTTGCCAACCTTGCAGTAAACATCATACTTATTCCAAAATTCGCCGGTATTGGTGCAATGATTGGAACAATTATTGCTGAATTTACAGTATTTTTTGTACAGCTAATACTTGTTCGTCGATCATTTCCTATGTCGCAATATTTACAGCCAGTTCTTTTCTTGTTCCCAATTGGAATGATAATGTTTGCTGTTGTATATTGGATTGGTGCCTATATGGGCAATACGATCATTACGTTAATTATCCAGATTCTAGTAGGTGGATTCCTATATCTTTCTGGCTCAATGGTGTATCTGAAAGTAATTCATGATGAATTTTTTGAAAAGTTGACCTCACGTATCTTTCATCATGGGCGACATAACGCATAATTTCATTAGTGATTACGAGGACAATAAATGACTTCTAACCCTTTGTTCAGTGTCGTAATTCCCGCTTATAATGCTGGGAGCTCTATTTCCAGTTTAATCAATAAATTTATTAAACAAGATTATGCCCGCATGGAGATAATCGTCGTTGATGACGGATCTCAAGATGATACCTACACCATATGTCAAGTTTTATCCAGTAAACATAGTTGTCTTACTGTTCTGCATCAAGAGAACCAAGGTGTTAGCGCGGCTAGAAACCTCGGTTTACAGCATGCTTCTGGAGACTACATACTATTTGTGGATAGTGATGATGACATATCTACAGAATATGTAGCACGGATTTGTTATCTTTGCGAGCATACTGATGCAGATTTAATTCAAATGAACTGGTTTGAGGGTACGCATCAGAGTGGTTTCATTGATGGTTTATTTGGCATTCAAAGGGGATTCATACCTCTTGACGATTATATCGACACGGTATTGCAACAACGTGTTAATCCTCCGTGGAATAAGATTTATAAGAAATCGATTATCGATGCTTATGGTCTAACATTTAATACAATGCTTTCTATGGGCGAAGATCTTGAATTTGCACTCAAGTATCTTGAGCATGTCTCGACGGTATATATGTCATCAGATAAAGTCTATTATTACATTATTAATCCTAATGGGGTTTGCGCAAAAGCGTCACTTTCTTATTTTGCCGATATTCATATTGTTCTCATGGCAATGAAACGTATCATTAAGGTAAAGAACACACAAAAGAATCATCAGCATTATGCTGATGATTCTTTTGTGGCATCTGTTTTTCGTTTTATTGGAGGATGTGTGATACAAGGCATATCTTTCACGAATATATATCGCGCGTTGTCCACTAGCGGCGTACGTAAAGATTTGAAAAAAATGAGTAATCTATCTTTTCCTGCTCGTATTCGATGGCTTTTAATTCGTTTGAACTTATATCATCTCATTGCTGCGCTCTACGCAGCAAAAAATAGAAACGGCATACGTATATAACACCTTTGAAAAGGATAGGAAAAATGATTCACACAAAGGAAGATCTCAAAAGATATCTCTATGCAGACCGGGAAGCTCAGCCACCTCACCCAAACATTATATTGCGTCATTTTGACCCTATTTATAGAATAAAAACTTTAATACGATTATGTGAATATCATTTTAACCTTTCCTCAAACTCTTTCTATCATAAAGTTGCTTATTATTGCCGCAAGTTACAGTTTAAAAGACTAGAAGATAGGTTTTGTTCTGAATTTGCTATTAATGTATTTGATGAAGGATTGGTGATTTGGTATCCGCAGAGGATAATTATTAATCCTAATGCTAAAGTTGGAAAACATTGCAGCATATCTAGTGGCGTTGTCATTGCATAGGCTCATAACATGTGCCCCACAATTGGGGATAATGTTGAGTTGATGATAGATTGCGCTGTTTTAGGTAACATACATATCGCTAATAATGTTCGTATAGGAGCCAAGACATTAGTCATCAAAAACATTAATGCTGTCAATACAACATGGGCTGGTATTCCAGCAAAAAAGATTAGCGATAAAGGCACAATAGAAACTCCTATCCCTCGTCCTACCGCACATCTATAAACCTAGAAAGGCACTATTTACCAATTCTGATGGACATTCAAACGATTGTCATTGGTCTTCTGGCCTACCTTCATCTGATTTTTTGGAGGCTGTGGTGCGGTGGAAATCTGGCACCAACACCCACTGCCAAACATCACGAATAATCATCCGCAGCCATCGCCGCCAGCGGCGTCGCCGCCGAAGCCGAAGTCCTAGCCAACCGATATGCCGATATGGCAGCTAGGGAACGCCGCGAAACCAGACTCGCCATCCTTGCTGCCACCGTCATCGTCGGCACCGTCATCTTTGTCTGCCGGAATAAAGACGGCGGCATAGAGGTCGACACAGCAAAGTATTACCTAAATTCTTCATCATGTGTAAATTAGAGGGCGCGACGAGCGCGTGGATTGGCAACGGTGTGTTGGACTGTTCCTGGAGGGTCTTTCCTTGTTGCGTGAACTCCACGGGACTCATGTAATCGAGGGTCGAGTGGAGCCGCTGGTGGTCGTACCACCACACGTACCTGTTCAGGTCCGAGCGCAGCCGTTCCACGCTCGTGCAGACGTTGTCGTACATGAGTTCCTTCCTGATGAGACGGTCGGTGGATTCCACACCGCGTTGTCGTATGGGCTGCCGGGCCTGGAAAGGGAACGCGTGATACCGAACTCGGCGAGCATGCGCTCCATCCTTTCGCCGGCGAACCCGCCGCCGCGGTCCGTGCGGAGCACCTGGATGTCCGTCAGGGGGAAGCGCGGCGCGGCGAACGCGGCCAGCACGAGGTCGGTGTCGTGCCCGACTTCCACGGAATGGCCGGCGATCTGCCGGTTGGCCAGGCCGCCGGGCAGGCAGACGTACGACCATGAGGCACCGACCCTCACGTAGGCCGGGTCGGAGGCCAGATGGGTGCGCGGCGCATAGCCATTGAACTCGCGGGCGAGGATGTTGGGAGCCGGGTCGTCGTTCGGCCTGGCCGGGCGTGGCCTGTAGGCGGCCTTGGAATAGGAGCCGGCCATGCCGTTCCCCTTCATGATCCGGTTGATGCGGCGCCTGGAGAGCGCCACGCCCCCTGCCCCAGGGCGTGCTTGATCTTCCCGGCCCCGTACACCCTGCCGCTGTCGCGCTACACGCGCTCCACGTCCTTGTCATAAGGGTCGATGCGCTCGGTCTCGGGGTGTCCGATCATCCAGCAGCAGGTCGACTTGGCAACGCCCAGGATCCTGCACTGCGCCGATATCGGGCAGCGGCCGGCGTCGGACCGTACCGTGCCTGCCTTCGTGCGAATACCGGCGCCGCCTGTTCTGAAACATCCACTTCCATCTCGGTAGTGCCCGAAAAGTTGCGCACTTTGGA
>CWHB01000012.1_pt1 | contig 65488 bp, 51 predicted proteins | sample 670591 | NCBI WGS metagenome assembly CWHB01 (sample SAMEA3735853, study PRJEB9488) | human gut metagenome | biome: ENVO:mammalia-associated habitat; material: ENVO:feces | place: Malawi | collected 2009-02-27
TCCGGAACGCGCCGCCTCCCAGAATCCCGACAGGACCGTGGTGTGGGAGGAGTACAGCCGTTTCGCCGAGCGCGGCGACGAACCGTACTATCCGATCAACACCGAGGCCGACAGGGCGCTGTACGCGAAGTACGAGGAACTCGCGAAGGCCGAGCCGAAGACGGTGTTCGGCGGCCGTCTGGGCACGTACAAGTACTACGACATGCACAATGTGATCGACACCGCGCTGACCGCGTACGAGGAACAGGTCGAACCACTCCTCAAGAAGTGACGATACGCATCGTTTCCAAATCGTAATGAAGAATCCCCAATCCACCGACGGTAGATTGGGGATTCCTCATATCAGGCGAACCAAAAATCAGGCGCGCCACACATCCTTGCCGGCGGCCTTCGCTGCGGCGACATCGGCATCAAGCTGCTCTTCGCTGCCCTCAACGCTACCCTTGATGAACTCCTCCACCAAGCGGCGCGCCTCACCATCCTCGTGCTGGACGGCCGGCGACTTCATGAAGTAGGAGCTCGGAGCCAGAATCGGACCGGCCAGATGGCGATCGAGCGCAATCTTGGCGGCACGCACGGCGTCAATCACAATACCGGCGGAATTCGGGGAATCCCACACCTGCAGCTTGTATTCCAAGCTCAGCGGCACATCACCGAACGTGGTGCCCTCAAGACGCACGAACGCGAACTTGCGGTCGTCAAGCCATGCCACGTAATCGGACGGGCCGATATGCACATTGTGCGGGTCCATATCGTGCGGCACCACGGAAGTGACGGCGCGAGTCTTGGAAATCTTCTTGGATTCCAGGCGCGAACGCTGCAGCATGTTCATGAAGTCCATATTGCCGCCCACATTGAGCTGGTACGTGCGGTCCAGGCGCACGCCACGGTCTTCGAACAGGCGGGCGAGCACGCGGTGCGTGATCGTGGCGCCAACCTGAGACTTGATGTCGTCACCGACGATCGGCACACCGGCGTCACGGAACTTCTGCGCCCATTCCGGATCGGAGGCGATGAACACCGGCAGGCAGTTCACGAACGCGCAGCCGGCGTCCATGGCGGCCTGGGCGTACGCCTTGTCGGCCTGCTCGGAACCGACCGGCAGGTAGGAAACAAGCACGTCGACCTTCTTGTCACGCAGCACCTGGGCCACGTCGACCGGCTCGGCGTCGGACTCGTCGATCATCTGACGGTAGTATTCGCCCAAGCCATCGTTGGTCGGACCGCGCAGCACCTCGACGCCCAGGTTCGGCACGTCGGCGAACTTGATCGTGTTGTTCTGCGACGCCTCGATGGCTTCAGACAAGTCCTTGCCGACCTTCAGCGCATCCACGTCGAACGCGGTGACGAATTCGATGTCACGTACGCGGTATCCGCCGAAATTGTTGTGCATCAGGCCGGGAATCTTATCCTCGTCCTTCGTATCTTTGTAGTATTCAATGCCCTGCACCAACGACGAGGCGCAATTGCCAACACCGGCGATAGCTACACGAATGCTCATCTGTAAACGACTCCTCTGTTATATATGCGTTTCACAGGTACCAAGTTTCAAGCATACCTGCGAAACAGCAAAAAGGCACCTGAAAAACTGACAAAACCCTGAAAATCAGCCGATATTGAGGCAACGTCCTGCAAACTGTCGATTTGTAAAAGAGCTGCGCAAAAAATGCCCCCGCCAAGGCAAACGCACCTATTTCCACCTGATTTCTCAAGTCAATCAGCTACGGTGGAACCTATGGTTTCACACACACGAAGCGTAAGCTCACGCTCAAGAAGCGCCCGCAACGGCGGCGCCAGCAGCAATCGCAGCAACGCATTCCATAGCGCGCCCAAGCCGCAGAACCATGGATCGCACCGCGCCAACGGACCTAAGAAAAAGCAGAACAAACGCAAGCATCTCGTACTGAAGTGGGTACTCGGCATCTTCGCGGCACTGCTCGCAGCAGGAATCGGCCTGTTCGCCTACATGTATATCACCACGGAAATCCCCGAACCGGAGAAGTTTGCCCTCGCCGAAAAAACCACCGTCTACTATTCCGACGGCACTACGGAAATTGGCAGCTACGCGGAGCAAAACCGCGAAATCATCGACTGCGCGGTACTGCCTGATTACGTGGGCAACGCGATCGTCGCATCGGAAGACCGATCCTTCTACACCAACAAGGGCATCGACCTGTATGGCATCGCGCGAGCACTGTATACGAACTTGACCACCGGCAGCAGGCAAGGTGGTTCGACCATCACCCAACAGTATGCGGAACGCTACTATTTGGGCGAAACCACGTCGTATTCCGGCAAGCTGAGAGAAGCGTTCCTGGCCATCAAGATCGCGCAGGCACAAGATAAAAGCCAGGTGCTGTGCAATTACATGAACACGATTTATCTTGGTCGTGGCGCGTATGGCATTCAGGCGGCGGCGAAGGCGTATTTCAACAAGAACGCCAGCGATCTGACCTTGTCGGAATCCGCCATGTTGGCCGGTATCATTCCGGCGCCGAGCTCATGGGATCCGGCCGTCAATCAGGAACAGGCCGAAAAGCGATACGACCGCGTGCTCAGCATCATGAAGGAAGACGGCTACATCACCGCCCAGGAGAAGAAGGAAGCGCAGTTCCCTGCCGTGGCGGAAATACAGCAGAGCAACCAGATGGCCGGCGCGAACGGGTATCTGCTGGCCACGGTGAAGAACGAACTGGTCAATTCCAAGGCGTTCACCGCCGATGATTTGGAAACCGGCGGCTACAAGATTGTCACCACGCTTGACAAGGGCATGCAGGACGAGATCCAACAGGTCGGCGACACCCGGCCGGAAGGCATGCCGGAAAGCATCCAGGTGGGCGGCATTGCGGCCGATCCGAAAACCGGTTCCGTCAAGGCCATGTATGCAGGCAACGATTACCTCACCAAGCAGCTCAACAACGCCACACAGGCCACATTCGAGCCGGGTTCCACGATGAAGCCGTTCGGTTTGCTGGGAGCCGCTCAGGAGGGTGTGAATTTCAACACGTTGTTCAACGGTAATTCCGGCCTGACGTTTGAGACGACTCCGGGAACCACCGCGCAGGTGCCGAACGCACTTAACACCAACTGGGGGTACATCAACCTCTATCAGGCGACCGCGAATTCGGTGAACACCGTGTTCATGGAGGTCAACAAGCACCTCGGCGCCGCGAATCTCGCCAAGATCGCGCATCAGGCGGGCATTGAGGAAGACATCGCCGAAGACACCACCTACAACATTCTGGGCATCAACGGCATTACCGTGTGGGATCTGGCGCAAGGCCACTCCACCATTGCGAACGATGGCGCGAAGAACACGCTGCACATCGTCGACAAGGTGCTCACGTCCGACGGTTCGAAGGAACTGTACAAGACGGCGCAGGAGAACCAGCAGGTGTTCGAGGCGAACGATTGCCACTTGGTGCAGAAGGCCATGCAGGGCACCACCACGTACGGCACCGCGGCCGGTGTTTCAGCACGTCTCGGACGCCAGGTGGCCGGCAAGTCCGGCACCGCGAATGATGAGAAGGCCGCCTCATTCGTAGGCTATACGCCGCAGCTGCTCAATGTGTGGGCCATTTGGAACCCTGCGGAAGATGGTAGCGCGCAGGAAGTGCCACCGTTCGCAGGCTATGGCGTTTCCTCCACCGGCTACCCGTCGCATCTGTTCGAGGAGTTCATGTCGCTCGCCCTGCAGAATCAGGAGGTGCTGACCTTCACTGAGCCGACCGACAACGGCAAGATCGGCGGCCCGGACGGCACGTGGGGCACCGGCGCGCAGAAGACCCAAACACGGCAGAGCCAGGAGGTGCCGAAGGTCGAGGAAAACACCGAGCAGACCACGCCTGATCCGACGCAAAACAGCGATCAGGACAGCAGCGGTAACGGCAACGGAGACGGAGAGAATTCCGGCAACGACGGAGACAGCGGCAATAACGGCGGAGACAACTCCGGAGACGGCGGCAACGGCGGTAACAGCAGTGGCGACAACTCCGGAGACGACCAGTCAAACGGAGCCCAATAACCGTCGCAACGACCGTCGGCGGCAGGCAAGGCACCCACTCATTGGCGGCAACCGACGCCAGCCGGAACGGCAACCGGCAAAGCAACCGCAAAAAACATTGTGGCGGCAACGAATACCATCGTTGCCGCCACAATGCGTATCAGCATCCTCCAATCACCGGATCGCCATGGCAGACGCCACCGGACGGTCAGTCGTCTGCCATATCGCGATTTTCATCGCTGCAATCCTACTTATGCAATCGTAGGGCGGTGATTTTCGCGCCGTCATGCGCCGAAGCCGAGATGCGTACGATCACAGCGTCGTCAGCATTGTCGTTTTCTCCGGTATTCTCAATATTTTCCGCGGTTTCCGCAGTTTCTATGACATCCGGCAGCGGATACACGTCGATTGCCGTGGGATCGCCGTCGATGCGACGATGCTCGCCACGCTGCAATGGCAGGCCGTCGAGCGTCACTTCATACGCCGCGTTTTCACCGTCGCTTTCCGCGGAATCGGCAATCACCTCGATTTCCAAACGATGCGCCTGACCACGCCCGCGCATCGCATACTGGAATTCGCCACCAGCCAACGCGCGACGCCAATGCAACGTGCCGTCGGTACCCATCATGTCGTTATCGCCCGAATACCGATGATCGACTTCCGATTGCTGCTGACCGCATGCGATGGTGTCGACAACGGTCTGCTCGCTAGCGGCCTGACGCGCATCGATATCGGCCAGTTGCGCGCGCAACGCACACACGTTGCCATCGTCGGCAACCGGCAGATACACGGAATACCGGCAGCCATGCATACTGCTGAACGCATGCATGTCGAACAGCATGGTGCGGCCGGAAACGTCCGTCGCGGCAACGGTGAGGCCATGCACGTACGGTCTGGAAACCTGCGCGCACGCCTTGACCGGATTGCCGTTGATGATCGGCATGGATACGAGCGGACGCAACGGACCGGTGGCAATATGACTCATACGGCCGGCGTCCGCGAATTCGCCGTCCATATCGTCGCTATCCGAAGCCAGCGCCATCACCTTCGGCCCCTTCATGAAACTGACCCAAGGCGAACCGTCCGGCATACGCTCGACGGTGATCCGCGGCCGCAACCGTATCACCACTTCCGCAACGCCGTTCCAGCGCAGACGCAACGGCAGATATCCTTCGGGAATATCGTTGGTGCGTGCCGGATCAAGCGTGCAGACGGCGCATGTGGCCTCCATGACGCCGTAATGTTCCGCCCACCACGGACGGCGCAGAAACAGCGTGGTTTCCCGCAAACCACCGGGAGTATCGGGAACATGCTCGGCCGTGGATTCCAACGTGAACGTCACCGTGTAATCGACGCCATCCTCAATGCGAGCGGCGCGCTGCGTGATACGCAGACCCTGCTCCGGGCAGTCGAAGGTGGAATCGATGTACAGATTGACCAGCAGGCGCGTGGCTTCCGCCTCGGCATTGTTTGAAACGGTATTGCCCGTCTCGGCGGCAGAACTGGCAAAACCAGCAGCAGCCGAATCAGCCGAATCCTGCGCAGCCGGCCGCTGCAGCGCGTAAATCAATCGTCCATATCGGGCGTGATTCTCCAATCCCGAACCGACGCAACACCAGAAGCATTCCTGAGGTGTGGAATAGGCACGATAATGCTGCGATCGCATCGGCGTGAAATACACGAATCCCGGCTGCTTCAGATTGATGGTGGACAGCAGGTGATTTTCCAGCACCCGCTCGTAGAAGTTGATATAGTCGGCGCTGCCGGAACGCAGCCACAGTCGTTCCGCAAGTTTCGACATGTTGTACGAATTGCAGGTTTCCGGGCCTTCTCGCGATTCGATCATGGATGAAAAATCGTCCGTCGGGTGGAAATGCTCGGACACGGAATGCGCGCCGATGCTTACGGAACGGTGATGCACCACGGAATCCCAGAAGGTGTTAGTGGCGGCGTCGGCCTGTTCATCGTTGCAAATCGCGCCCAAACGTTCCCATCCAAGCACTTTGGGAATCTGCGTGTTGGCGTGCATGCCGGTGAGCACATCCTCGCCTTGCGCCAGCGGGTCGAAGATGGCGTGGTCTTTGAAGCGGTCGGCCATCACATGGTAGCGCTCCTCGCCGGTACGCGCGTACAGTTCGGCGAACGATTCGCACATGCCGCCGAATTCGCTCACCAGAATCCTGTCGAAGGTCTCGTCGTCCAGCGGCTCGGCGATACGGCACCACCAATCGGCCAGATCAAGCACGACGGTACGTGCCAGCTGCGAAGTCTGTTCATCGATAGAAGCAAAATCGGCCCATGTATCCAACAAACCGGCGAACGTTTTGTGAACGTTGTACATGGGCACCCATGCGTCGTTCATCGAGAAATTCTGCGATTCAACATCGCCTGCGGCAAGGCGCCCGAACACGGTGCGGGAATCAGGCACACCACCCACATACCCGCGCATCACAGCATCGCCGGCAAACGACTGCTGGCATTCATGCCATGACCGCACCACAGTGGCGGCGCGGTCGATGAACGGTTGCGGATCGTCTGCGACTTGCGCGAATCCGACGCAAGCCGACAGATAATGCCCTGCGATATGGCCGTCAAGCCCCGTTTCCTCCCAATTCGGGTACGACGTTACCGGATTGCCGTCGGCATCGGTCGGCTGCGGCAGTCCCGCCTCCCTGCGGAAGGGATATAGCAGGCGATCGACGTCGAGATCAAGCAGGTACCGCGCGCCGGCCTGCTGCGCGTCAAAATGTTCTCCTGGCAGTAACCTCACCTGCTGTAGGGGGACCCGTTCGAGAATATGCGAAGTCATATGCGCGCTCCTTTGCGTCGTCTACATACGTGTATCGAATACGTGTACAAACGTTTTTTACGAGAATACAGAACAAGGCCGCCACCGTGGGGAGGAGCCACGCCGACGGCCTTGTTCTATGCACCAAACGGTGCGGTTATCGAAGGAAGGAAAACAAGGTTCAATTATGGATTTTCAATTATGGATTGTTTGATTAGGCGATGAAGTTGGGCTTTACTTCATGCCGGTCATCGCGATGCCTTCGACGAAGCGCTTCTGCACGAAGAAGAACACGATAAGCAGCGGCAGCGCGGAAATCAGCGCACCTGCCATCACCACGCCGTACGGGGTGACGGAGGAACCGTGGCCGGTCAGCATGGCGAGGCCTGCGGTGATGGTGCGGGTCTCCGGCTTGGAGGTCATGATCAACGGCCAAAGCAGGTCGTTCCAGTTGCCCATGAAGTTGAACATGCCCACGGTGAGGATTGCTGGCACGGCGTTCGGCAGAATGATCTGCGCGAAGATGCGGAATTCGCCTGCGCCGTCGATGCGGGCCGCGTTGTCGAGGTCCTTCGGAATGGAGATGAAGAACTGACGCAGCAGGAAGATGCCGCCGACGTCGGCCATACGCGGGATGATGATGCCCCAGTAGCTGTTGATGAGGCCCATGTTGGCGAGCAACTTGTACACCGGGATGAGCAGGGCCATGCCCGGGATCATCATGGTGGCAATCAGCACGCCGAGCAGCAGGCCACGGCCCTTGAAGTCCACGCGGGACAGGCCGTAGGCGGCCAGGGAGTCGAAGAACACGGAGATGATGGTCACGGCACCGGCGAAGATGACGGTATTGAGCATTTCTCGACCGATTGGCAGACGTTCGAACAGCGACTGGTAGTTCTCAAGGGTGAACTGGTTCGGGACGAGCTTTGGCGGCCAAGTCTGCGTGATGGCGTTCGGGGTGAACGACACCAGCACGACAATCAGCAGCGGGAAGATCATCAGGATGGTGATAAGGATCAAAGCGAAGTAGCTGAAGCCCAGGCCGATGCGGCGCTTGCGGGTCGCCTGCTTGCGAAGACGCTCGTTTTCGGCGTTGATGCGGGCATTCTCTTGCTCTTGTGCGGAAAGAGTCGCAGTGCTCATGCGATTTCCTCCTTCTCATGCTTGTTGTTGGTATATAGCTGGATGAGGCCCACGATGAGCGTCATGATCAGCAGCACGTACGACAGTGCGGATGCGTAGCCGAGCTTGCCGTTGCCGAATGCTTCGGTGTAGATGCGATACACGATGGTTTCGGTGGCGCGTGCCGGGCCGCCGGAGGTCAGGATGAAGACCTGATCGAAAACCTGGAAGGAACCGATGAGGCCGAAGATGACCACGTAATTGAAGGTCGGGCGCAGTGCCGGAAGAGTGATGTAGCGGAACTTCTGCCATGCGGAGGCGCCATCGAGGGAGGCGGCCTCATACAGTTCGGCGGAGATGCCCTGCAAACCTGCGAGGAAGATGACCATGAAGTAGCCGAAGTTCTTCCACACGGTGATGAAGACGATGGTAGCCATGGCGGTTTCACGGGTACCGAGCAGATCGACGTGCGCGATGCCGGTCAACTGCTGAATCCAGTACGGAACCAAGCCCAGCGATGGGGAGAGGATGAACTGCCATGCGATGGCGGCGACAGTCAGGGAGATGACGAACGGCAGGAACATGCAGGTACGGAAGAATCCGACGAACTTGAGGTCCTTGCGGTTGAGCAGCAGTGCGAACGCGAGTGCGACGACCACGACGATCGGAGCGTAGGCCACTGCGTAAACGAGGGTGTTCTTGACGTCGGTCCAGAAGTCGGCGCTCTGGAACAGCTTGATGTAGTTGTCGAAACCGACGAACTTGCCGGCACGGTTGATGCGGTCGGAGGTCAGGGACGTGATGAACGTCTTGATCGCCGGATAGAAAACGAAGATTGCGAGAACGATGAGGGCCGGTGCGGTGAACAGCAGGCCGGTGCGCAGGTTACGGGCCTGGATCGCCTTCTTGTTCTCCTTGGCCACCGCGGAATGCGCGGATCCTGGGACGGCAGTTGCTTGTGCCATTATCTCCTCCTTAATGACACCAGGGATGTGTTTTTTTAAGACAGCAAAGGCCACGTCGCTGGCGTGAGGGCCAGCACCGTGGCCTTTTGCTGGGGTGGCGAGCGGGTTAGCCCCGCTCACTTGTTGATTGTAGGTGAATCCCGCTTCGCTTACTCGGTGTACTCGTCGAGGTAGCCCTGGATCTGGGATTCGGCGTCGTCCAGCAGGCTCTGGATGTCGTCGTCGGTGCGGGCGGTGTTGGAGGTCAGGGTGTCGACGGAGGCGGCGATGTCGCCGAAGCCACCCTTGAGGCCTGCGATACCGATGAAGGACTTGCTGGTGTTCTCACCGATCTTGGCGATCAGCGGACGCTCGGAGAGCTCATCGGCGGTGACGGTGGTGTTGTTCGGCGGGTAAGCGGAGCCGAGGGACCAGGTCACCTGGTTGTCGTGGTTGTTGTAGAACTTGAAGAAGTCGTAGATGCCCTGCTTCTTAGCGGAGTCGCCAACCTGGGAGGTGACCCACCAGTACAGACCGGTGGAGCCGGTGTTGGAGCCCTTGGTGCCGTCCGGGTACACATAGGTGCCGTCGCCGTTCGGAACCGGGAACAGGTCGTGGTTGATGCCCTTGTCGGTGGAGGCCTGATCCTCCCACGGTCCGACGATCACCATTGCGGACTGGCCGGATTCGAAGGATTCACGAGCAGCGGTCTCATCCATGCCGGACACGGAGTAGCCGCCTTTGTAGAAGTCACGCATCTTCTCGAGGAAGGCCTTGTTCTCCTTGGTGTTGATGGAGACCTTGCCATCGGTGGTGTAGATGCCGGTGCCATTGCCCTTCAGGAACGGAGCCCAGCCGAGATCCGGCAGAGCGATGCCGTACTGGGAGCCATCGGACTTGGTGAGCTTCTTGGCAACTTCGAGCAGCTCATCCCAGGTCTGCGGGTAGTCGGCGTCGGTCAGGCCGGCCGCCTTCCACATGTCGGTGTTATACCACACAGCGGTCGGCGCGTAACCCATCGGGACGCCGCACTTCTCTTCGGAACCGTCGATATTGAAGGTGATCTGGTCAACGACGTTCTCGATGTACTCATCGGTGCCGCTGTCCTTGTCGTCGTAGAAATCGGTGACGCACTGGAAGGTGCCGTCGATGGACCAGCCTTGGCCGTTGTCGGCGCCGGTGGTCACGAAGTCCGGGCCGTCGCCGGAGGTGACCTTGGTCACCATGGTCTCGCCGATGGTGCTCCACGGCTGCAGCTGAGCATCGATCTCATACTTATCTTGGGACTTGTTGAAGTCTTTGACGATGGACTCGAGGGTCTTGCCATCAGCCTCAGAGAAGCCGTGCCACATCGTGATCTTGACCTTGCCGTCAGCGGTCGTCTCGGCGTCGTTGCTGCTGCCGCCGCAGGCGGACAGGCCGACGGTGGCCATCATAGCCAAGGACGCCGCAGCCGCGAGAGCCTTGGTGCTCTTCTTGATCCTCATGGATTTCTCCTTTTCCTCTTGGTCTCCCAAGACATTTCCTCCAACCGTTGCAGTGACATTCATCAACAACCTTGTTTGCGATGTCGTTCACGCTTCGTCAGCTGCACTGCCGTTTGCAACGTTGTAATTTTGATTATACAGCTTTTTCTATCGTTGTACAAATCGGAAACACGCCGATGGAAAAGCTGTTTCTTTATAATCTTCAATTATTCATTTTTGTTGGAATCGCAACGTTTCTTACGATTACGCAAGTCAGTTCGCTACCGGCGTTCCCGCAAGAGCGCCTCCGTCGGCCGGCAACACATCCGTCGTGTCCGGAGTCCACAGATTGTCGGGTTCCGGCACGCCGAAGTCGGGGCCGTTCTCCGTCCACTTGACCACGCCGACACGGGCATGACGATTCGGGTCAAACAGCGGATCGCCCTTGATTTCCGTGTAGTTGCGGCAATGGTAGATCATCAGGTCTTCGGAATCGTCCTCGGACTTGGTGAACGAGTTGTGGCCGGGGCCGTACTGGCCGTTTTCGGCGCAGGTCTTGAACACCGGCACCGGGCTCTTGGTCCAGGAATCCTTGTTCAGCAGGTCGCTGCCGCGCTCGGCGGTGAGCAGGCCAACGGCATACGGTACACCAGTTCCGGAGGCGGAATACGTGATGTAGATCTTGTTCTCGTGGAACAGGAAGGCCGGGCCTTCGTTGACGAGGAAGTCGATGCATTCCCAGTCATATTCCGGCTTGGTGAGCATGACCGGCTCACTGTCCAGCGTCCACGGGTTTGCCATCTTGGCGATGTACAGGTTGGAATTGCCTTCGATCGCGGGATCTTTCTGGGCCCACACCAGGTACTGCACACCGTCGACCACCTCGGTGGTGGCGTCAAGCGCGAAAGAGTCGATCGGGGTGACGATCTGACCCTTTTCCACCCAGTTGTCGGTGGTGGGGTCGTCATCGGTGTTCTCCAGCACGAACATGCGGTGGGTCGGTAGGCCGGAGGCCTCGAAATCCGTTGCGGCGCCTGCGAAGTAGATGTACCAAGCGCCGTTGATGCGGTGCAGTTCCGGAGCCCAGATGTAGATGCTCGCCGGGCCGGATTCATGCTTGCGCCACACCACAGTCTCAGGGGCCTTCTGCAGGTCGTTGATATTCGATGCGTGACGAATGGCGATGCAGTTGTATTCCGGGTCGGAGCCAGTGAAGTAGTACTCGCCGTCAACTTTGAGGACCCAAGGATCTGCTCGCTGAAGCACGATCGGATTGTTGTAAACAGCCATGTCTAGTCCTTTTCAATCCGTTGTTCCAGTAATTTACAACGTTGAATATATCACTATTACAACGTTGTAACAAATCGGAGAAATGCACCGCGTGTTTCTCGCAGCCGCATATCCAACGAATCACATTGCAATACCCGGCAACAGGCAATCGTCAGAAAGGGAAAACAAAAACCTCGGCACCGGCAATCCGTAAAAAAACCAGACGCCAGCGCCGAGGCGCCAATCACTTCCTTCCTTCCAAAAGAAGAAGAAAAAGAAGGAAGGAAGATCACACCACCAAGGAATTCGTGGGCAGCTTGGTGGACTGACGCACCACCAACGACGACGAAACCTTGCGGAACACCTTCTGATCCGGCTTCAGATCCTGTGACGGCGAGACCCCGTCGATACGATCCTTCAGCAATTTCACCGACAGGCGGGCCACCGCCTCAAGACCGGGAGCAATCGACGTCAACGCAGGAGACAAATACTGCGAATCGTCGGAATTATCGAAACCGATCACCGAAATATCTTCGGGAATGCGCAGATTGTGCATCTGGATCGCATGCATCACACCGGAGGCGAGCATGTCGTTCAGCGCGACGACGCCGTCGGGAACCACGCCGGAATCAAGCAGCGCGTTCATCACGCGCACGCCATCGCTACGATGCCACATGCCCGACTCGATCACCAAACGCTCGTCGAATTCGACGCCGGCCTCCTCCAACGCCTCAAGGTAGCCCTGATAGCGCAGCGCGGCGGAGCCGACCTTCTCGCCCGGATGCACGCCGACCACGGCCACGCGCTTGCAACCGGTCTGCAGCAGATACGACGTGGCGCGCTTGGCACCTTCCACGTTTTCCGTGGCGATATGGTCCACCTTGTCGGTGAAGATGCGTTCGCCGACAAGCACCAGCGGATAGTCCACGTCCAATTGGTCGACATCATCCTGATCAAGTTCCAATGGACTGTAGATCAGGCCGTCGATCATCGTCTGCTGGGAGCCGTGCAACGCCTCAATCTCGCCTTCGCGCGAGTATTGCGTCGGCTCGACGATCACGCGCAGGCCCAGCTTCTTGGCCTCTTCGATGACCAGCGACGAAAGCTGCGCGAAGTACGGCATCTGCAGATCGGGAATGGCGAGGCCGATGATGCCGGTCTGCCCCCTGCGCAGATTGCGCGCGGACACGTTCAACGTGTAGCCAAGCTCGTCGATGGCCTTGTTGACCTTGTCTCGCGTGGCCCGGGAAACGAACTCGTAGTCGTTGACCACATTGGACACCGTTTTGATCGATACGCCGGCCGCTTTCGCGACCTCGCGCATGGTCACCACGTGCTCGCCGTTGGCGCCATTCTGCTTCGGCATGTCAACCCCTTTTCACCAAAAACGTCTCATACATTCGGCCCCAACACTGGCTTTCGCCCCTTGCGGCGCTGAAGCCAACGGAATCAGCCTTTATTGCCGGAAACCACGATTTTCATCGTTATATCAGCATAGTCCGGATTGAGCTCTTCCGCCGCCTGCATGTCCAGTATCGGCATCCCCTCCTTGGACCAGTGCCCGCGGCGTCCCTGGGCGTCGCGGCCGCCATACCGTCCATTCTCGTATTCCGCATTGTGAAATACATAGATAAGATTGCCGTCCTCGTCGGTGGACCACATGCCATGGCCGGTGCCGAGCTGCCATTGCCCGTTGTATACTCCGGATTTCTGCAGCGGATAGTCGAGCTTCGTCCACACATTCGGATCGGTCAGATCGGCGTCCTGCCCGGCCGGAGCGGTGACCAGACCGGTGGTGTAGTCAATGCCGACCAGCGAGCCGGAATAAATCAGGTAGATCGTGCCATCATGCACGATGGCGTTCGGACCTTCGGCAATCATATTGTCCCACGCGAATTCCGGCACAACGACCTGCTTCGGCTCGCAGGTAAGCCGTTCCGGACGGGCCGGATCGAAGCTGGCGATCCAAATGCTGCCGACCTGCTGCCACGCGTAATACCAGCGGCCGGAATCGCTGATGACGGTCATGTCGAGCGAGATACGTTGGATGGGATTGAGCACGCCGCCGGTCGGTGTGAGAATCGGCTTCGGCACCGTCCAGTTTTCGGGTTCGCGCGGATCGAAATCCGTGCCGTCGGAATGCTGCTTGAGCTGCATGATATGGCAGCTGCCCGTCCACATGTCTGGCTTGCCCGCGCGATCGTTGGGCGTGCCGTCTGGATTGGTGGCCGGCCCATCGAAGCATGGCATGAAGAGCACCGACAGTTTTCCATCGATGACATGCAGTTCCGGCGCCCAGAAGCAGCCGGTCATGGCGCGTCCTTCAGCGTTGTAATCACCGCATTTGAGCAGATCGATTTCCTTGGCACGGCCGCCCGCCGCGTCGGAAAGTGCTTCGATGGAGTCGGCGATGCGCAACGGCATATGCGTGGCGCCATCGTTCGGATCGACGCAGTTGCCGTCGGTATCGTCGGTGGCGATGAACATGAACATCGGCTTGCCGTTGAAATTCCAAGCGAACACCGACGGGTCTGCACGCTCCACGGCAAATGGCACCGGGTATACGGTTTGGCGGATGCGGCCGCTCACCGTGCGCGTGTCGCCCGGCTGGAGCTTGCCTTCGGCGGCGTCCTGCGCAATTGCCTCAAGTTCGTCTTTGTTCCAATCCACGGCACGGGTGGCACCGGAACCGTCGCTGTAGACGAGATCGGCGCGGACCTTGGCGAGTGCCTGCACGGCTTCACGGGCCGCTTCGCCGCTGATGGCCGCATCGATATGTTGCGTCGCCACCGATGTTCTAACGTTGTAAATACGACCGAAACGTTCGATGAGTTTCGCCGCTTCTTCTTCGGTGATATCAATCACGTTTCCAGGAACGGCATTGGGAATATCGCAATCGCCCGAAAGGTCGCCAAAATGGCAGGATTTCGCCGATACCGCAGCTTCCGCAACATCGAGCGGCTCGCCGGATTCGGCCGCGGCGACAATATCGGCAACGCTTGCGGAACGCGCATCGCCATCATCCGAAATCCAGGAAATCACATAACGGGAGGCGTCCGCGGCGAATGCGACAGACGGACGATTGACGCCGCCGCCGGTACGCAGCATCACCAATCCAAGCTGCGTGAAAGCCGTCAGATCGTCGCTGAGCGCCAACAGAAACGCCGATCGCTCGGACCCGTCCGGCGCTCCCCCACGCGCGGTACGGGTGGCCGCGAGAGCGAATCGTCCGTCCGCGAGGCGGAACAGATACGGATCCTTCAAGGATTTGAGCGTGATGTCGATTCCCGGCATCACAGCGCCGTACGCGACGGCATCGGCGGCCGGACGGGCCTCGTCGAACGGATCGGCGACGAAATGCGCCGCGGCGACGCAGGCGCGGCGAGATTCGGAGGATGCGGCCTGGATAGGCACACCGGCGGCGAAGAAAACGCCGTAATTCTCGTTGAGCGGCTCCCACTCGGTGGCCCCGTCGGCACGCAACGCAAGGTGCATGCTGTAGGCGATATCCTCGTTATTCGCCTCTTCGCGGCTGGTGGCTTCGCGCGTGTAGCACAGCAATTCGTAGGAACTCGACATCGAGAAACCCCCTATGATTCGACTTTTCTTTACAACGTTGTACACTATACAAGAAATTACATCGTTGTACAAATCGCATCATCCGCAAGGAAGGGGAAAAAATGAAACTCCGTACAACAGCAAAGCAGATCGCGGCAGGCATCATCGCCGCAGCCATGCTGGTGGGAACGCTCGCCGGATGCTCCGGCAATTCGACGAAGCAATCGTCCGCATCGTCGAAAGCCGAAACCAGCGAAACCAGCACCGCCAGCATCAAGCGCGGCGAATCGCATGACCCCTCCATCGTCAAGGCCAACGGCAAATACTATATTTTCGGCTCGCATCGCGCTTGGCTCAAAAGCGACGATCTGGTCAATTGGACCTCGTTCAAGAACAATCTGAGCACCGACTACGAAACCATCTTCGCCGACATCTGGGAGGAATGGGCCAAGCAGTCCACGAATCCGGACGTCAAAGGCAATATGTGGGCCCCCGACGTGGTCTGGAACGAAACGATGGGCAAGTGGTGCATGTACATGTCCATCAACGGCGATAATTACCGCTCCGTAATCGTGCTGCTCACCGCCGACGACATCGAAGGCGACTGGACCTACGTCGGCCCCGTGGTCTACTCAGGCTTCGAAAAGGTCAATGCAGGCAAAACCGACGTCTGGAAAGTTCTGGGCGAAGGCGCCGATCTGACTCGTTACGCCTCGCAGACCGACACCGGTATCAATGCCATCGATCCGTGCGTGAAAACCGATGACAACGGCGACATGTGGATGACCTTCGGCTCCTGGTTCGGCGGCATGTGGATGTTCAAGCTCGATTCCGCCACTGGCCTACGCGACTACAGCACCACCTATGAAACCGTGTCCAACCAGTCCGATGCCTACTATGGCATCAAACTTGGCGGAGGCTTCGGCAACTCCGGCGAAGGCTCCTATCTGATCCACACCAACGGTTACTGGTATCTGTTCGCCTCATATGGCAACCTTCAACAGACCGGCGGCTACCAGATCCGCATGTTCCGTTCCGAGAACATCACCGGTCCGTATGTCGATGAAGCCGGCAACACCGCTGTCTCCACGCGCGCCATCGGCAACAACTGGCAAAGTGATACCGGTATCCGACTGATGAGCTCGATTCAGTGGAGCGGCAACGATAATGCCAACATCGAGGTATCGCAGGGCCACAACTCCGTCCTGGTGGATGATGACGGAACCATCTATCTCGTATACCACACCCGTTTCTCCGGCTCCGGCGAAAAACATGAGGTTCGCGTGCGCGAACTTCTGACCACTTCCGACGGATGGTTGGTCGCCGCGCCTTACGAATACACCGGCACCAAGGCCGACCAGCAGGGATACGACGCCGCCGACCTTACCGGCGACTACGAATTGGTCACACACGACAAGAGCACCTATTTCAAGGGTCCGAAGAAGGTTACCGACAAGACCAGCACCGACTATCGCGGAGTCAACAAACCCGTCAACATCACGTTGAACGAGGACGGAACCGTCTCCGGTGATCAGACCGGCACCTGGCAAGCCACAGAAGGATCCAACCAAATGACCATCACGCTGACAGGCGAAGACGGTGACGTGACCTACAACGGCGCGTTCGACGAATTGCCACGTGACAAGGACCAGAAGGAAGTCATGACCTTTAGCGCAGTCGGCAACAACGTGTGCATTTGGGGCTCCCAGAAATGATTTGAGGAAGGAAGCGATTTTCACCAATATGGATAGCAACACCACGTCTTCGCCCGAAGCCCACAAAATCGACATGCCACTGGCCCACAGCCGCATCGCCATCCACGATCCGGCAATTGTCGAAGATAACGGCGTCTACTACATCTTCGGCACGCATCGCCGCTGTGCGCGCAGCACCGACATGGTGCATTGGGAACGTTTCGAGAACAATCTGAGCTGCAACCCATACTCCGTGCTCGGCGACATCTGGCAGGCGTGGCCGAAGCAGCCGGAGAATCCCGACCTGCTGGGCAACACCTGGGCCCCGGATGTGATCTGGAACCCGACCATGAACAAATGGTGCATGTATATGTCCGTGAACGGCCACGAATTCCGCTCCGTCATCGTGCTGCTGGTCGCCGATCGCCTTGACGGCGACTGGCGGTATGTCGGCCCGGTCGTCTATTCGGGATTCACCCCGGATAACGTCGATGCCACCGACGTGCCTCGTGTGCTCGGCGAAGAGGCGCACGGCGACCTCGCCCGATACCAGTCACTGAAAGACACACGCATCAACGCGATCGACGCTGCGCCCATCATATGCGAGCACGGCGAGATGTGGATGAGCGTCGGCTCCTGGTTCGGCGGCATCTGGATGATCAAGCTCGACCCAACCACTGGCCTGCGCGACTACGGTATGGTATATCCGCTGCGCAAGGATTCCTCCGACCCGTACTACGGCGTAAAGATCGCCGGCGGATACTGGAATTCCGGCGAAGGCTCATACTTCGTGCGCAAAAACGGCTGGTGGTACCTGTTCATGTCGTATGGCTGGCTGGGCCGTGCCGGCGGCTACCAGATCCGCCTATTCCGCTCCCGCCATCTGCTGGGGCCTTATGTCGACCAGTTCGGCAACCCCGCCATTTCCAACGGTGAGATACCGGATAATCACGAGAAGGGCACAGGCATCCGTCTCACCTCTTCCATACTTTGGGATGGAGGCCCTTCAACGTTGGAAGACGTGGAGGTGTCGCAAGGCCATAATTCCGTACTGCGCCGCCGTAGCGACGGGCGTCTGTTCCTCACATACCACACGCGTTTCGCCGAGCGTTTCCACAGCGGAGACGACGAGGATTACGAGACGCATGTGCGAGAGCTACTGTCGACGGAAGACGGATGGCTGGCCGCGGCGCCGTACGAATACCAAGGAGCCGTGGCGACGCCGCCTCATTGCGACGGCACTAACGACATGACGCAGACGCTCTGCGGCGAATACGATATCGTGCTCCATGATCCTCACACCTATTTTAACGGCAAGCGTAACGCTGACGGCACCTACTACGGCATCAATACGCCGCAGACCGTCACACTGCACGCCGACGGCCGCGTCACCAGCGGTGGCGCCGTGGATTTCTTCGACACCCCGGAGGCGAATCTGCCCCGATCCACTGACGGGCCGGTCTCCCGTGGATCCTGGCGCCTGCTTGGAGCGACGCCGGCCGGTGTGCGATGCTGCGCCAGTGATATGGAAATCACTATCGACGGCGTCACCTATACCGGTGTCTTCGCGCAGCTGCCGCGTGAACTCGACGGGCGACAGACGCTCGTCTTCACTGCAATCGGCGGCAATCAAGCACTGTGGGGCGCACGGCATAATCATCAGTTTCACGTGAAACATCAACCTGCGCCAACCCCCGATCAATCCTGATTGGTACTAACGAAACGGCCCTGCCTGCATCCGGCGAATATGTCGGATGCAGGCAGGGCCGCATTATTACGCAATTTCTATCGATGCATCAATCAGCGATCGCACTATCGATCAGCGAAGATGCATGACCGTCCAGGAAACAGGCGGCAGCGAAATAGTCGCCGCATTGCCGTCAGCGTCGATCGCAATGCTGTCGTTCTCGTGCAGCGTCACACGATTCTGCTGCTCGAGCGTGTTGGCCGCAAAAATGTCGTCGTCATGCAGCGTCTGCGTGGAGCAGGACTGCGGCGCGAATCCTTCCGGAAGGCGCACTTCAAATGTTGCGGCCTCATCCAGCGAACGGTTCACCGCAAATACCGCCAGCGAACCGTCGGTGCAGCGTACGGCCACCGAATTCACGGCGTCGACGTCGCCATACTTCGCAGTCGCGGTCTGGTCGGAATCCTGCTTCGGCTCCAGCACCGTGCCGCCCTTGGCCAAGCGCGCGGTCTGCGCGAACGGATAGAACGTGGTCTGACGCCATGCCGGGCCGTTCGGTTCCGTCATGATCGGCGCGATCACATTCACCAACTGCGCGAGGCTGGCGGCGTGCACGCGGTCGGCGTTCTTGAGCAGCGTGATCATCAGATCGCCGAACGCCACCGCATCGGCGACTGAGTAGATATCCTCCAGCAGGCGCGGAGCGACCGGCCAATTGCCGATGCCCTCAGGCGTCTTGCTCGGCTCATCCTGCTGATACCACACATTCCACTCGTCGAAGCTGATATACACATCATGCTTCGATTTCAGACTTGCCTTGACGGAATCGATGACGGCGGCGACGTCCTTGATGAAGCCGTCCATGTCGACGCCGGATGCGAGGAAGCTGGCCATGTCGCGGGAACCGTCTTCACGACGTGCGGGAGCATAATACGCGTGGCAGGAAACGAAATCGACGTTGTTGTACGTCTTCTCGAGCACCGTGCGTTCCCAAGCGCCGAAGGTCGGCATGCCATGCGAGGAAGAGCCACACACCACCAATTCCAGATCCGGGTCGATCTGGCGCATGCCGGCGGCGACGGATGCGGCAAGAGTGCCGTAATCCTCCGCAGTCTTGTGGCCGAGCTGCCACGGGCCGTCCATTTCGTTGCCCAAGCACCACATGCGGATGTTGAACGGCTTGTCCGCGCCGTTGGCGCGACGGCGTTCGGACAGTTCCGTACCGGACGGAACATTCGCATATTCCAGCAGATCCAGGGCGTTCTCAAGGCCGCGGGAGCCGAGATTCACGGCTTCCATCAGCTCGTTGCCACCAGCCTTGTCCATCCAGTCGGCCATCTCATGCAGACCGAATTCGTTGGTTTCCGTGGAGTGTCAGGCCAGATCGAGGCGACGCGGGCGGTCTTCCTTCGGGCCGACGCCGTCTTCCCAGCGATAGCCGGAAACGAAGTTGCCGCCCGGGTAGCGGATCGTAGTCGCACCCAACTCGCGAACAAGATCCAGCACATCGCCGCGGAATCCGTGCTCGTCGGCGGTCGGATGGCCCGGCTCGTAGATGCCCGTGTACACACAGCGGCCCAGATGCTCCACGAAGGAGCCGAACAGTCGGTCGTTCACCGCGGCCACAATAAAATCATCATCGACAACAAGTCGCGCCTGCGTCATTGCATTACCTTCCAATTATGGAACTATATGGATGCCTTCAAGCATACGTCATATGGTATACAACGATGTAAATCAGTGTTCGTGCGCATCAGGCGGTCTCGGAATCCATAACCGTACTGCTGTTCCATTCCAGAGGGCTCCTGCCATCCATTTCCATAATCCCCGCGCTGCTCTTCCAGTTTCAGGGCCTCAACGCCACCAAAACGGAATCCCCATACCGTTCTTCCATTTTGGGGCCTTGAAGGGGCCCGGAATGGGAGAACCGTACGGGGATTACAGTTTGCGGGCCGGAACTGGACCGGACTAGTCCGCAGCCAGCGCCCGCCAGGGCTTTAGCGCTCGGAACGGTTGATGGCCGAAATAATGGCCTTCAGCGAGCTGGTGACGATGGACGTGTCAATGCCGACGCCCCACACGATCCGCGGATCCTCTTCCTCACCGATCTGGCATTCCACGTAGGAGGCGGCCATGGCGTCGGTGCCGACGGACATGGTGTGCTCCACGTAATCCATCACGGAAGCCTCGATGCCGAAGTTGCTCAGCACGTTCAGGAAAGCGGCAAGCGGGCCGTTGCCCATGCCGGAAACCTCACGCTCCACCGGCTCATCAACGCCGACGTTCACGCCACGGTCAAGAATCCTGGCCTTCAGCACGGTATCGGAACCATCTTCACCGGAAGACACCGACACCTTCAGCAGCTTCAGACGGCCCCACTGCTCGAGGGAGTCGTCCTTGCTGTCGCCGACCACGGCACCAGCCGCAGTAGCGCCGGACTCTTCGACCGGCAGATACTCGTCCTTGAACAGACGCCAAATATCCTCGTCCTTGACTTCCTTCTTGGTCTCATCGGCGTACGCCTGCACAACCTTGTCGAACTCGACCTGCAGACGCTTCGGCAGATCAAGATTGTGGTTGGTCTTCAGCAGGTAGGCCATGCCGCCCTTGCCGGACTGGGAGTTCACGCGGATGATGGCCTCGTACGTGCGACCGATATCCTTCGGATCGATCGGCAGGTACGGCACCAGCCACACGAAGCTGTCCAAATCGGCACCGGCACGATCGGCGGCCACCTGACGAGCCTCAAGACCCTTCTTGATGGCATCCTGATGAGAGCCGGAGAAGGCGGTGAACACGAAATTGCCGGCATACGGGTGACGCTCAGAAATCTTCAGCTGGTTGCAGTACTCAACCGTCTTGCGAATCTCAGGAACGTTGGAATAATCGATCTGCGGATCGATGCCCTGCGTGAGGAAGTTCAAACCAAGCGTAACCAAATCGACGTTGCCGGTGCGCTCGCCGTTGCCCAGCAGGCAACCTTCGACACGATCGGCGCCGGCAAGCACGGCCAACTCGGTGGCGGCCACGCCCATGCCTTCATCGTTGTGCGGGTGCAGCGACAGCACCACGGCGTCACGCGGCACCAGATTGTTCGACATGTATTCCACTTGGTCGGCAAACACGTTCGGCGTTGTCATTTCCACCGTTGCCGGCAGATTGATGATCATCGGATGCTCAGGAGTCGGCTTGATCACGTCGATCACCGCATTGCACACCTCGACGGCGTACTCCGGTTCGGTGCCGGTGAAGGATTCCGGAGAATACTCGTAATACAGGTCGATGCCCTCGGCCTCGCCCTCAAGCTCCTTGCACAGGGTGGCCGCGTCGGTGGCAAGATTCTTGATGCCGGCCTTATCCTTACGGAACACGACCTCGCGCTGCAGCACGGACACGGAGTTATAGAAGTGCACGACGGCACGCTTGGCACCCTTCAGGCACTCGTAAGTCTTGCGAATCAGGTGCTCGCGAGCCTGCGTCAGCACCACGATCGTAACGTCATCAGGAATGAGCTCACGCTCGATCAGCATACGGATGAAATCGTAATCGGTTTCGGAAGCCGACGGGAAGCCGACCTCGATCTCCTTGAAGCCCAACGACACCAGCAGATTCCAGAAACGCAACTTGCGCTCGGAATCCATCGGGTTGACGAGGGCCTGATTGCCATCACGAAGATCGACGGAACACCAACGCGGTGCACGCTGCAGTCGCTTACCCGGCCACGTACGCTCCGGGTAATCAAATGGCACCTGCTTATCGTATGCGACGTACTTGTTGTACGGCATCTTGCTGGGCTTTTGCGGAGCTCCAATATAACGCGCCGGAGGCAGCAGCGGGTCGTTGTTCCCTCCGTTGGACGCCGCGGCGACTGCCGCGAGATCAAACACTGAAGATTGATCCTGACCCATCACTCCTCCTTATCTGTGAAGTTGTCGACGATCTGCCGACCCATTTATTACATGCATGTTACTTTTCATGTACCGCCGTCCATCCTAGCGTCAGCTAGCTCCATATTTTGCTGACATTCCGCGATGCGGCTGCCATTTTAGAGCGCTTCCGACACTTTTCACCCCATATCCAGATTTGCCGCATTACAGTGAGCATCATGACCTTGCGATTCAACAGCGACGGCACCTTCCGCGTGCTGCAGATGGCCGATATTCAGGACGGACCGAACGTGCGCGAAGACACAATCCGTCTCATCGAAGCCGCCATCAAAAAAACGCATCCCGATCTAATCGTCTTCACCGGCGATCAGATTCGCGGATACGACCCCGCGTACATCGACACATTTCTGCGCAGACGCGGCGAACGGCCGGGCACGCGCGTGCGCATCGTCACTAAAATCGAAGCGAAACTGCGCGGCATCAAACGACACCCTCTCGCCAAAGCATTACGCGAATATCCCCCTACCGACGACAGTTGGATGATTGACGGCATCGGCACCGACTCGCCGAAACTCGTGAAACGCAACAAGCGCGACGGTCTCAACGGATCCGCCAACAAGCTTGAATCATGGGCACAATCCATCAATCGCGCGACCGCCGCGACCATACTCGATGACACACGGCAGAAAGTACGAGACACGTTCGCAGCATTCCTTGGACCTGCATTGGAAGCGCGAATCCCCTTTGCCGCAACCTACGGCAACCACGATTTCCAGTGCGGCATTCTCGCCGACGAACAGGATGACATCTACCGAGAGTTTTCCGGTTGCATGAATCCCGTTGCCGGGTCGTCTCCTTTGGCGCTCGAACCAGGCACGTTTGCGATTCCGATCGAAGCTTCCGATGGTTCAAAGCGCATTGCGATGAGCGTGATGATGGTGAATTCCGGCGATTATGCGGATAATGCGTTTAACGGCGATTGCAGCATTTCTGACGGTTGCGAGCGTGTTGGAGATACTGATAAATCCGGCAATACTGTTGGCAATACTGCCGGCGGACGAGAATCGCTGACATCCTACGCAAAATATGCGTCGAATTCACGTGGCTGGGATTTGGCCGATTCCGACGGCTACGGCACACCTTCGCCGGAAGCGATCGAATGGCTGAAGCAAGTGCAACGCGAGCTGGGACGGCGCAACGGCGATGGTCGCGCGGTTCCGGCTATCGCATTCCAGCATATTCCGCCGCAGGAATTCTACGACTGCCTGCGCGAAGTGCCCGCATACACGCCGAATGCGGTGGAGGGTGCGCGAACGTTCGCAGGGCATTGCTACATATTGGATCGAGACGTGTGCAGACCCGGCTCACGGCTTGGCGAGGCGATCGGATGCGCGGACGAGAACGTTGGCGAAGTGCAGGCGCTGCGCGATGCCGGCGGCTATTTCGCGCTGTTCTGCGGACATGATCATAAGAACGCGTTCGTCGGGCACGCGCACGACATCGATCTTGGGTACGCGCCGACCTGCGGCTTCGAATGCTATGGGCCGAAATCGCGACTGCGCGGCATTCGCCTGTTCGAATTCCGTGAGAATAATCCGGTCAGCTACGTGACGTGCATGCTCACGTGGGGCGATTTGGTCGGACGTTATTCCAGCAACGAACTGCGCGTGTTCTTCGAAGACCATTGCGTGACCGATCTGGTCGGCATCCGCAACGAACTGCGCCGTCCACAGGTCACGGCCACACTGCTGGGCGTCGGATCGGTGATGTGCGCCGCAGCCGGCCACGCCATCGCCAAACTGTTCAAGCGCTAGACGCGACCGCCGCAAGGCATGGCCGTCGCAACAGTCGGACAATCGCCAATCTGCGGAATGCGGAAAATCTGTGGAAAATCTGCGAAATATCAGCGGAACATCAATGGAACAGACTGACACCGCGACGAGACGCACAAAACGCGTTGCCAAGCCAAGTATGACGGGAATTCGGCCATACCGCACCCAATCGAGGCGCATTCTGACTCATCCAAATACTCGGCACACGACCATCCGCGGAACGCGATCCCAACAAATTAAACCCGTTCTCCTCCAACAACCATTCCGGATGCTGCGTGGCAATCGCAAGCCCCTCTTCCAACGTGAGAGGCAAACGCTCGTCGGAATCGATCAGCTTGCGCGCAACATCGGGCTCGCGATTGATGTAGCAAGTTCCCGTATGCGGCTCGATCACCAAGTAAAACGGGCCTTCCGGCGGTTCGAAACCATCCTGCGGAAGAAAACTGGCAATATCGCGCGGAGGCATCGTGGTGAAACCAGCCATGCGATTGATCGACGTACGCGCGATCAACGATTCCGGGGAAACCAACTCGCGCGTAGGCACCAACAGAATCTGCGTGCCCAAATCGGAATCCTCCAACGCACGGATGAGCGGGCGCGCCAAAGCGCGGAACGCGGCGGCCGACATATCGGCCACATCCGGATAGCCCAACGCCACGATACGATCCAACTGCTTTTGCGCTTCTTCTGATGCCTTCGACATGGCTTCCAGTGTACGCGAGCGATACGTCCAAAGCACGAAAAGCCTCGCAGACCGCGCACCGAAACTTGTGCAGACAGACGCATCAGCACGGACAATCAGTCAACCGCATCACACCAATCTGACAAACATACTGCCCGAACCGGGAACGTCACGGAAGCAAAAATGCTGAATCACTGCAAGAGAGCTCTTCACGGCATCCTGGCTCGCCCCTATGTTCCGCGAGCTGAGCACAAGAACGTATAGAACTCGAAACAGACCAGCATACGGATAGGAGAACCTGCTTGTTCCGCGGATTTCGTAAGATAAAACAACGCATGTGGCCGCCCACGGAGTCGTTTGGGCCGGCTGGTCGACCTCAAGCGTGAAATCATACGAAACCGTTCCAGCATAAGCGAGAGGTTGTTATGTCCGAAAAGATTAAGGTCGGCATTCTCGGAGCTACGGGCATGGTCGGACAGCGCTTCGTCACGCTGCTCGAAAACCATCCGTGGTTCGAATTGGTCACCCTTGCCGCGTCCGCGCACAGCGCCGGCAAGACCTACGAAGAGGCCATCGGCGGTCGCTGGAAGATGGAAACGCCGATGCCGGAATTCGTGAAGAACATGGTCGTCAAGAACGTGGCTGACGTGGAAGACGTGGTCAAGAACGTCGATTTCGTGTTCTCCGCAGTGAACATGCCGAAGGCCGAGATCCGCGCCATCGAAGAGGAATACGCGAAAACCGAAACGCCGGTCGTATCGAACAACAGCGCCCACCGCTGGACTCCGGACGTGCCGATGGTCGTGCCAGAAATCAACCCGGAGCATTATGAGGTGATCGAGCACCACGCAAGCGTCTCGGCACCACGCACGGCTTCATCGCCGTCAAGCCAAACTGCTCCATCCAGGCCTACACTCCGGCGCTCGCCGCTTGGAAGGAATTCGAGCCGCGCGAGGTTATCGTGAGCACCTATCAGGCCATCTCCGGCGCTGGCAAGACGTTCAACGACTGGCCTGAAATGCTGGGCAACATCATTCCGTTCATCTCTGGCGAAGAGGAGAAGTCCGAGAAGGAACCGCTGAAGGTGTTCGGTCACGTCGATGAGGAAAAGGGCGAGATCGTGCCGTTCGACGGTCCGTTGAAGATCACGTCGCAGTGCATTCGCGTGCCTGTGCTCAACGGTCACACCGCCACCGTGTTCATCAACTTCGGCAAGAACCCGACCAAGGAAGAGCTCATCGATCGCCTGGTCAACTACACGAGCAAGGCTTCTGAGCTTGGCTTGCCGCATGCGCCGAAGCAGTTCATCCAGTACCTGACCGACGATGATCGTCCGCAGGTCAAGAAGGACGTGGATTACGAGGGTGGCATGGGTGTTTCCATCGGCCGTCTGCGTGAGGATTCCATTTTCGATTGGAAGTTCGTTGGCTTGGCTCACAACACCCTGCGCGGTGCCGCCGGCGGTGCGCTGGAAAGCGCCGAAATGCTGAAGGCACTCGGCTACATCACCAAGAAGTGATGGCAATCTGCATATGTTCTGCAGTTACGCATGATTATGCATGATTGCACATTGTGATATCTGATTTCTGCAGAACATAATATTGCGGAGGATTGTTGATTATTCAGCGATCCTCCGCTTTTTATTTGCAGATTATCTGCAAAAAATATCTGCAAAACAGATATGGGAATACAAAAAGACTTGACTGAGATGCCTAAGGCAATCCAGTCAAGTCTTTCTTGCGATTGATATTACGTGCTATTGCGTCAGCGACCGGTGCCGCCGTACACCACGGCTTCCACCTGATCGGCGTCCAAGCCGTAGGCGGTGTGCAGCGCGCGGACGGCGTCCTGCAACTGCTCGAGCGGAACCAGCGCAGCGATGCGGATTTCGGACGTGGAGATCATCAGCACATTCACGCCCTTGTCGCTCAGCGCATTGAAGAACTTGGCAGCCAAGCCGGAGTGGGTCTTCATACCCACGCCCACCACGGCCACCTTGCCCACGTTGGCGTCAATGTCGAAGGACTGGTAGCCCAGTTCGTCCTGCTTCTCCTGCAACACTTCCTGCACCTTGGCCGCGGCGGAACCGGGCACAGTGAAGGAAATGTCGGCGGTGCCGGTGGAAGCGGAGGCCTGCACGATCATGTCGACGTTCACGCCGGCCTCAGCCAGCATCGTGAACACCTTGGCGGCCATGCCCGGCTCGTTCGGCACACGGCGCACGGTGGCCAGCGATTCGGTGTTGTCGTGCGCAACGCCGGAAATGATCGGGACTTCCGGTCCAAGATCGGGGAACAGGTCACCCAAGGACTGGCTGTTGTTTTCGCTCATGTTCTTACCTTTGTTCGTAAAGTCTTGATTTTCTTGCGATTGCCTGCGATGTCTCGCGATTGCCGAATGCGAATCTCAGATATCTCAGATGTTCGGCAATGTGCGCGGATCGACACCTTCCGGCACGATCAGCGTGCCGCTACGGTGGGAGAAGGAGCTGCGCACATGCAACGGCATGTTGAATCGCTGCGCGTATTCCACGCAACGCAGGGCAAGCACCTTGGAACCGCAGGACGACATTTCCAGCATCGACTCATAGTCGATGACGGGAATACGGCGTGCGGTCGGTACAATGCGCGGATCGGCGGTGAACACGCCATCGACGTCGGTGTAGATCTCGCATACGTCGGCGTCCAGCGCCACAGCCAAAGCCACTGCGGAGGTATCGGACCCACCTCGGCCGAGCGTGGTGGCGTCGCCGCCCTCGTTCACGCCTTGGAAGCCGGCCACAATGGCCACGGAGCCCTTGTTGAGAGCACGACGCACGCGGTCAGGCTTCACAGCCTTGATATGTGCGGTACCGAACTGGGCGTCGGTCATGAAACCAGCCTGGGAACCGGTGAAGGAGTAGGCGTGGGAGCCGGCCGCATGAATTGCCATTGCGAGCAAACTCATCGAAATACGCTCGCCTGCGGTCATCAGCATGTCCATCTCGCGTGCCGGCGGGTTGGAGTCGATACTGAGCGCCTGATCGATCAGGTCGTCGGTGGTGTCTCCCATTGCGGAGACCACCACGGCCACGTCATTGCCGGCGTTCTTCGTTTCGATGATGCGTCGGGCCACGCGCTTGATCGACTCTGGGTCGGCTACGGAAGAGCCGCCAAATTTCTGCACGATGAGAGCCACAACTTATCCAATCTTCTTCAATGTGTTGTCTGCCAACCATTCTAGGCAGGCTGGTCGATTATAGGAAAAATCCGATTTGTCAAGCCCCTGCACGCCCAACATGCGAAACAATACATGCTCAACATGCGGAACAATACATGAAATCCACGCAATATTCCGGCGTGAGTTTCGTACGATTCTTCAGCGTAAGTTTCGCACGAAATCTTTGGCGAATCGCCTGCGCAACGCCTACGCAATCGCCAGCAATCGCCAATAGCCGCCAGCATATGCCGGCATATGTAACGCATGTGGCGAATGTGATGTCAGACCGCACGACGCCCGGCCAACGCACGTCCGAGCGTGATTTCGTCGGCATATTCGAGGTCGCCGCCGACCGGCAGACCGCTCGCCAAGCGCGTGACCTTGATGTCGGTTTGCGACAGCAGCTGCGAAAGGAAACTGGTGGTCGCCTCGCCTTCCACGTTCGGATTGAGCGCGAGAATCACTTCGGTGACTTCGCTGTCTTTGAGCCGTTCGATGAGTTTGGCGATGTTGAGGTCGCTTGGCTGCACGTTGGCCATCGGATTGATGACGCCGCCGAGCACGTGGTATAGGCCGCGATATTCGCGTGTGCGTTCGATGCTCATCACGTCTTTCGGTTCTTCGACCACGCAAATCACGCTATGGTCGCGGCGCGGATCGACGCAGATCGGGCATGGACTGGTTTCGCACACGTTGCCGCAAACATCGCAGAATCGTATTTTTTCCTTGACTTCGGTGATGGCGTCGATCAGGGTCTGCGATTCCTCGTCGGATGCGTTGAGCAGGTAGAAGGCGATGCGTTGCGCGCCTTTCGGCCCGATGCCGGGCAGGTGCGCGAATGCGTCGATCAGTCGTTGGATGGCGCCGTCATAGGCCAGTGCCATGGTTCACCTTTCCTTGGTTGCCGTAAGATTCGCGGTCATTCCCGTAGGATTCGCGATTGTGCCGCTAATCGTCGAGATTCTTCTTCTGCTGCACGTTGCGCGGGTTTTTGGCGTCGTCGGGGCCGAAATCCTCGACTTTTTTCACTTCGAATAGTCGTGTCAAATCGTCAACGCTTAACGCGTTGGATGCTCCGATCGATTCGTCGCTCATGGAATATTCGTCATCTTCCGCGGCGACCTGCGGTGTTGGCTGCGCAGGCGTGGAGAACTGTTGGCTCCATGGGTCGGCGTTCGGCTGGTTTTGCTGAGACGCCGCTTCCTGCCGAGGTGCGCGATGCTGATGATTGGCATGCTTGGAGGCCGTTTCAGATTCCGTTGACACGGGCATAGCGTCCGCCGGCCCTGCCTGAACTGGCATGGGGGCACCCCAAGGATCGTCGTCCACCGGCGGCTGCTGCGGTACCGGCGCTGGCACGGCCCACGGATCGACGTTATCACTGGTATCGGGAACGGCCACATGTTTCACGTGTTGCTCCGGCGCTTTCACGTCGTTGACGCCGCTTGCGATCACCGATTGCGGTTGCACCTGTTGCGCTGGCACGGCCCACGGATCGTCATCCAGTTGCGATGGGACTACTGCGGTCTGCTGTGAGACCGCCCATGGATCGTTTTCGGCGGTTGCGTCCGCAACGGCTCGGTGACCCTCCTCATCGTTAGAATCCTCTGCATTACCGCCATTCGCGGTTTTCTGCGCGCCCTCGTCTGCCGGTTCTTTGCCGGAGGATTCAAGACTTGCGGCGGTGCCAAGATTCGCCGTCAGCAGTGTTGCGGATTTGAGTCGCTCCTGCGCCAGCTGCACGTTGATCTTGCTTTGCTCTTCCGGACTAAGCTTGCTCCACGGCACCGATTCGGAACCGTCCGCCAGCTTTTTGGCGGGGGCAAGCGTGACATTCGGGCCGAACACCTTATGCACTTCGGCGCGGACGATTTTCACCACTTCGGTGGTTCCTTCCACCGACTCCTTCGCCACGCCCTTGGCGAACGCGTATTTGCTGAGCGCCTTGTCGAACTTGATCCACAAGCTGTCACCACGCAACAGCACACGAGGCACTTTTTCTCGGTTCACATAACCGCGCACATCCTCAGGAAGTGCGGCCACCAAAGCATCCCACTTCTGGTCGGGGGTGCGGTCGTCATGTACTGGAGCAGGTATGGAAGTTGCCGCAGGCGCCGGAGCCGCGGCAGGCGCAGCGGCCGCGACGGAAGACGTCGCATTCATCGCCTGCTGAACATCCGCAAGCATGGAAGCCACACCGGAAGCGACGGCGTCGGCGGGATTCATCGGCGCCGCAGACGGCTGCACAGCCGGTTTCACAGGCGCGGAAGAAGCATCAATTGCCGATGCGGAATCCTGTGGCTGAACGCCGGCGGTACGTCTCGCCGCACGGCGACGCGAGCCGGTCATGGATCCACGCAGCGATTCTGCAGCGGCAGAAGCCTCGGAATCGCCAGCAAAATCAGGCATACCGGAAGATGACGCAACGGCAGCCACCCCTTCCTCACGCCCGGCCAGCAAGCGCGCGGCAAGCAATTCCAGTCGCATGCGCGGCGAAATCGCACCGGTCATATTGGCAAGCGTCGCATTGATCGTGTCAGCCATCTGCGTCAACGCGGATAATCCCAAAGCGGAAGCCTGACGACGCAAATCATCCACGTTCTCGGCGGCCGCATCGTCGGAAAGCACGCTTTCCGCGCGCGCTCCGCCCAACGTGAGCACCAGCAAATCGCGCACCCGGGCAAGCAAATCCTCAACGAATCGACGGGGATCGAAACCGCCGACCACAACCTTCTGAATCACGCCATACAGTGCTTCGCCGTTTTTGTCGGCAACGGCGTCGACGGCCTCACCAATCAGGGCGTCGGGCGTGAAACCGAGCAACGCAACCGCGGAATCGTATGCGATGCTGCCGTCAACCGCACCAACCATGAGCTGGTCAAGCACGGAAAGTGTGTCTCGCACGGAACCGCCGCCGGCACGCATGGCAAGACGTAGAACGCCCGGCTCGGCCTCGATATGCTCGTCTTCGCAGATCTGCTCGAGGTACGGTCCCATGACCTCCTTCGGCACCAGGCGGAACGGGTAATGGTGGGTGCGCGAGCGGATGGTGCCGATCACCTTGTCTGGTTCGGTGGTGGCGAAGATGAACATCACATGCTCCGGCGGCTCCTCCACGATTTTCAGCAGCGCGTTGAAACCTTGCGGCGTGACCATGTGGGCCTCGTCGAGAATGAAGATCTTGTAGCGGTCGCGGGCCGGAGCGAAACCAGCGCGCTCACGCAGTTCGCGGGCATCGTCCACGCCGTTATGCGAAGCCGCGTCGATTTCCACCACATCGATGGAACCGGGACCGCCCGTAGCGAGATCCTTACAGCTTTCACATTCGCCGCACGGATGCGAGGTCGGACCTTTCGCACAGTTGACGCACCGCGCAAGAATGCGGGCGGAACTGGTTTTGCCGCAACCGCGCGGACCGGAGAACAGGTAGGCGTGCGTGAGCTTGTTCTCGTCGAGCGCGCGCATCAACGGAACCGTGACCTGGTCCTGACCGATCACGCCGTCGAACGTGTCGGGACGATACCTTCTATAGAGTGCCAGTGCCATCGCAATTCCTTCCGCAGTAGTGCCACTAGGCTACCGATTAATTACGACACGTGCGGGCGCCGAAAACCGTCGAACCGCATACTCGCGCAGGTGTGGGCGCGTGTCCCGAAAGAAAAGGCTCACGATGGAGTTTAAGCTGGATACAGCAACACCGACATTCCAAAATTGACAGAGTGTCAATTTCAGGTTTAGACTGGGGACAGTCAAGAAATTGACAGAGTGTCAACGTGTCGCGTAGGTGAGAGACGCCACTCAAGCGAAGGAGAGAGCCATGGACGGACAGCACAACGCTTCCGCGATGACAGTCGGAGACGCACGCCGTGCGCAAATCGTGCACGCAGCCCGCGAACTTTGCCTGGAAAAGGGCTTTTCTAAAGTCACTATCAGCGACATCGCAAGTCGCGTCGGCATGACCAGATCTCTCTTCTATCACTATTTCCAAGACAAGGACCAAGTCGCGGACGCCGTACTCGACGACGTTATCGACGAAGTCATCACACACTTGGAAGAGTGGAACGCGAATCGCGAAGTCGGCAATATTTCGAAAGCGCTCGACGACGTGGTGCGACTGACCCGGTCCCTCATCGCCGATGAGGGACCGTTCAGCCAGCGCATGATCGAAGACGGCAACGCGGGACTGTACATCAAATTCATCGACCTCGTGGCCGATCGCATTGCGGAATACATCTGCAGTTCAACCGTACGTGATTTCGAAAAACTGCATGGCATGCCCATCTCCAACGAACATGAGACGTTCTACACGCTCATCGTTGGACTGATTTCGCTGATCAGACTGCACCCAGACATTGAAGACACCGTCATCAGACAGGTCGCAGCACAGACGCTGCACCTGAACGAATACATGTAAACGCGGAATCAACCCGCGCGCACATGCGTGTCGAGAGAAAGGAAAAGCGATGTTGTTCCAAGTCTATGGCGACACCGCCGTATACCAGTGGATCGGCTGGATCCTCGTATTCTGCTGCCTCATCGGTGCCAATGAGCTGGCCCGCCGCACCAAAACCGGTGGCGTGGTCGCGTTCCTGATCGTGCCGGCCATTCTGACCATCTACTTCATCACCATTTACGCGGCCGCCGCTATGGGCGCCGAGTGGGCGCTCAACAACCCGACCTACGTTCATATGACCAGCTGGTTCCACTATGCCAAACTGTATGCTGCCACCGCGGGCTGCATCGGCTTTATGGCGCTCAAATACAAGTGGGGCAAGATCGGCAAGTCCGAGTGGTTCAAATGCTTCCCGTTCGTGATCGTGGCCATCAACATTCTCATCGCCGTGGTCTCCGACTTCGAATCCGCCATTCGCGCCTGGGGTACCACGTGGGTTTCCACCGAAGGCGTGACGCTGTATGGCGGCTGGCACAACGTGTTCAACGGCGTTGCCGGCCTGATCAACATCGCCTGCATGACCGGCTGGTTCGGCATTTACGTGTCGAAGAAGAAGCAGGACATGCTTTGGCCCGACATGACCTGGGTGTTCATCGTCGCATACGATATTTGGAACTTCTGCTACACCTACAACTGCCTGCCAACCCACTCCTGGTACTGCGGCCTCGCGCTGCTGCTCGCCCCGACCGTGGCAAACTTCTTCTGGAACAAGGGCGGCTGGATTCAGAACCGCGCCAACACGCTCGCCATCTGGTGCATGTTCGCGCAAGTGTTCCCCATGTTCCAGGATGAGTCCAAGTTCGCCGTACAGTCGGTGAACAATCCGAACGTGAATCTGACCGTGTCGATCATCGCACTCGTGGCCAACGTGCTCGCACTCGGCTACATCCTGTACCGTGCGAAGAAGCAGCACGTCAACCCGTGGCTGCAGGAAGTCTTCAAGGGCACCCGCGACTACGAGCAGGCCATCGCCCGCCAAAAAGTCGCCGCCTAATCCCAATCCGCGTTCGCTAGTTACAGCATTCGCTAATTACAGAAAATCCGGTATTCGTAAGATGCAATTCTCACGAATATCGGATTTCTATTATCGACAAGAAATTACTTACGACATATTTGATGTCACGCAACAGCACACGCTGGCTGCTGTCACACTGCAGATCACCGCACGTCGCTGAAGATCACTGAAGAAATTCGCCGGTAATCGGGTCGCGATGGTCTCGTTTGATGATTTCCAGCACTTTTTCCTCGGTATCGGAAGCTTGGCTTTCCACCACGGCCGGCGGCACGAGCACACGCAACGCACGCCCCTGGGCCACGACCTTGACAGGCAGGCGACCAACATATTCGCCGTCCGCCATCAAGGCCGGCGGCTCGTCACCCTCTTGCGCGCGGGTGATTTCGATATCGCGCACACGCTTCCAGCCAAACACTTTGCATCCGAGGATCTTGCCGCTGTAGGCGCGCGCCACCGCATCCGCGCATTCGGCGACATTGGGCACATGGTCGAGCCACACCAAATCAAGCAAGCCATCAGAGAACCGCGAATACGGCGAGACCTCAATGCCACCACCGATATGCCGCGAATTTGCCACCGTGAGCAGCGGCGAGATAATGTCTTTCTCTTCCACCGTGCCATCGGCCAACGTGGCTTTGACGTGGTACCCGTACTGCTTCATATGAGTCAATTCCACAAGCACGGCCGCGAAATAACGCAACGAACCGTTCGGCAAACGCGAGTGGTTCGCACGGTCGTTGATGCTCGCATCCAAACCGCACGAGAGCATGCCCGCATAGAAGCGATTGACCGCCGGATGCAATGGCACATCCGAATCTCCGACCAACTCATCACCGGTGCTGGAATCGACGGCATATCCACCCTGCAACGACGTGGCCAAGCCCATATCGACGTCAATATGCGTGCCGCGAACAATCGCGCCGACAATGCCATCGACAGCGGTTTCCACACGATTGACCGGCAGTTCAAGTCCACGCGCGAAATCGTTGCCAGAACCCGTCGCCACTATGCCAAGCGGCTTGCCGGAGCAGCCCACGGCATTGGCGCCGAGCGCAATCATGCCGTCACCGCCGACCACCACCAAGTAGTCATATTCGTCTCTACGGTTTCTGGCGTTCAGCAAAGAGCCTTCAAAACTCTCACCGGTTGCATCGATAACGTTGAAGCCATGCTTGCGCCCGGCTTCCCGCAGCAGACCGATCACCTGATTGCCGACTTCAGCGCCCTTGCCTTTGTTCGACGTCGGATTGCCGACAACGGCAACGGTCGCATTCACACAGGACGTTTCGCTCATACTTCAGTACGATAATCGCAATTCGCGTCACACGCCACATATGAACGGCTTTCCAGACAGATGACCACGTTTTGCGTGACGATTTTCCGCCATGAGACGCTTTTCCAGGCGATACTTATTCGCAGACGATCGGTCCCGCTCTCGACCGCTTGCTGACGTGGGATACGAATGGCACTTGCGTACCGATCTGCGCTTCGATCAACACATCCTCACCTTCTATCGTGCAGGATCCGATCGTCGCATTATTACCGGAAATGGTACGTTCCGCCACGTAACAGGGGTCGGCAGAGCCTCCATATAGCGCGTTGGCCGCCGCCACCGACGCTAGGTCGGCCGCATTCTGCGCGTGATGCAGGCAAAGCAACAGATTGCCTGCCGACGCGACCGCACTCAGCATTATGGCCGCCACCGCGATCAGAGCCACACCGGATATGGTTCCCGAACCTTCATCGGATCCGCGAATCCAAGCAAACCAATGTTTCACAAAGCGTTTCACATCATACATTCCTTTCTGATTCGCATCCATCGGACGCTCTCCAGCAGTGTTTCACGGCATGTTTCGCATGTCGTGCTTGCGAGTTTTCGACACCGAAGACCCACGTATAGCCCACACCCCAGCAGCCCCGCATCACGCAGACACAAGGCGAGGCGCTAGAAGTAGCGGGTCGCTTTGCCTGTGACTCGTGCGGGAAGCACACCGGTTGGGTCAGGTATTACAGAGCATTGCACCGTAACGGTGACGAAATCCGCACCACGGTCAAACCGTACTGTCGCCGAATCGCCGGCCGCAGCCACAGCGGCAGCCCTTGCTTTCGATTCGCCGCCGGCATCATCAACCGCGAAGGCCCGCGCACCGGCCGCGGCCGCATCCTGGCAATTCATAGACACCACGGACGCACGCCCCAAGCACAACACCAAAATCGCCACCGCCGCCACGCAGGGGAGCACCACCGCGAATTCCGCGGTGGCCGCTCCCTCATCGGCATCATCGGTATGGCGTTTCCACCATTGCCTCAGCATGAATCACCCGACGCTCAGCGCTTTCTTGATGATGTTGGTCAGCAGCGTTTTGATGGCATCGGATTTCATAATGCCCACCAAAACGGCTGCGAATCCGGTGGCAGCAACCAGCACCACCGCATATTCGGCGGTGGCGGCGCCTTCTTCCGGTTCGGCGGTCAGCGTGCGCATACGCGCATCCAACAGGCATATCGCCTTGTCGGCCCGTTCCCGCATGGCATGCAGCCGTTGCCCTGCCCTGCCCATCAGGCCTGGCAAGCCATCGACTTTGATTGGCGTTACGTTGTTCATGGCGTTCCTTTCGTTCGAACAACCCCGGCCGGACGGCCGAGTGCACCCAGTGTTGCGCATCATCACGCTCGCAGGAGCGTTTTTCCGGGGTTGTGGTCGGAGGACGTAAGTTATCCACACCCTCGGCGTGTCATCCACAGTTATCCACAAAACTTCGTGAATTATCGGATCTCGACATTCCCCGCTTTTCCGCTATCGTTACGCGCACATCGTCATTGCACAAACGACATGACGGACGGAATGATTCCAACCGCAACAAATGCGGGAAGAAAACACAATCCGGTCGGCAACAACAGACGAACCGACAATTTCGCCGCAGCCTGTTCGATCTGCGCGCGCTCATCCCAATCCAATTGTTCGACGGCTGTTTCCAAACGTTCCACTGGAGAGGCGCCACTGTGCCATGAGGAGGCGAACGCATCGCGCACTACCGCAAGATCGCCATGATCCGGCCACGCATCATCCCAGGAAACACCTTTGTTCAACTGCTCTCCGGCCGATCGCAGTCCCGCACCGAATTCTCCTGCCACAATATCTCCCACAGCAATCAGCGCACGTGGAATGGAAGATCCCTGCCGTATGGCGACGCTGAGCATCTCCAATATCAACGGCAGAGGAAGTTCCCGCATTCGCTCGGCGAGCGCAAGGTCAGAAGGCGCGCGAACCGGCCTCCACTGCTTCAGCCATATCGCCTCAGCCGCGCACACCACCGCCGTCAGCATCCATAAGCCAGTCATCACATGGCTCCTTTCATATCATCCTGCCGCATCAACGCACGTATCCAGATAAGTCCGAATGTGTAGCAACAGAGAGCAAATCCGAGACATGCCAAGCCTTTGACACCTGAAACAAGGAAAGCCAATGAATGCGCGCCCATACCTTCTCCCAAGAGCACAGTGAGCAGCGGCAACGCCATCAGGAGTTTCACCGTCGCCTTGGGCATGGCGAACGCGTTGGAACGCAAATCATCCAATAATCGTTGCCGTTTCAATGATTCAGCCACCGCCTGCAGGCAACGGCCAGTTTCGCATCCGAGCGTCAGGCTCAGCTGGCAGGCCGCATACAACTCGCCGCTCAGCCGTTCGACTTGGCCGGATTGCCCGAATCTCCCGGATTGCTCGTTGGGCGGGCATCGACTGCGGATCACCATGGTTATGCGCAGTCTGGTGAGTTCAGCCGTGGCGAACGGCGTTCCTCCAAGTTCTTCGAACGCCTGCACCAATGTGGCTCCGCTACGCACGGAGGCTCGCAGAGACGCCACACATGCCATACATCCGATGGCGGGCAATGCGCTCGCCGACGCATTCAAGTCGTCGATTCCTTCGGGGTTCAATCCCTGCTTCCCGCCATGTTCCTTACTCCATCGACCGACTGCGCACCCCGGACCATCTCCCGTTCGTTCACCTACATCGTATGTGTTTCGGCGTGGCCACAGCCATACGGCCAGTCCGAACAATATCGCGGCGATAACGCCAAGAATTCCCATCCATCCACCTCGATTCAACGACTCCATGCACGTACGAAATCGGGCCACTGCTGAGAGGCCCGCATTTGGCTGCCGTTCCATCCGGACAGCAGGTTTCCACGCAGTTTGCCTTCCGCAAATTCGAGCCGCCCGATTTGCGTGATGCGCCGACGCCCTCCCACCCGACCCACATGCAGCACCACGTCAAATGCGTCTTGAGCAAGCGCCGAAGTAGCCTGCGGATTCAACCCGGCAAGCAGTCCCAATGCCACCAGTCGCGAAGGGACCGCTGCTACTTGGTTGGCATGCAAGGTGGTCATACCTCCGCGATGCCCGGAATTCAGCGCGCGCAACAGGTCCACGATTTCTCCGCCTCGGCATTCGCCCACCACAATGCGATCAGGTCGCATTCGCAATGTCGCGCATATCAATTGCGACAGTCCTATGGCACCTTTGCCCTCCATGTTGGCGTCTCTCGTCACCAGCGACACGCGATTGTCGTGGTCAAGCATGCCAAGTTCGCGCACCTCTTCCACAGTGATGATGCGCTCCCCCGGCGCACATCGCATGAGCATTGCCTTGAGCAGAGTGGTTTTGCCAGCTCCGGTGCCACCGGTCACAAGCACGCTAGCCTTGCGTTCCACGAATCCTTCCAGCAAAGGCATCCATTTGATTGGAAACATGCCGTTTTTCGCCAAGGATTCCAGACTGGGAGCAACCGCGTCCGGCAATCGTATGCTGATGGCCGCGCCTTGTGGAACGAGCGGTGCGATAACCGCGTGCACGCGCACGCCTTCCACGGTGGAGGCGTCGGCTATCGGGCATGCGTCGTCGAGCCTTCTGCCGAGCTGCGAGCACAATCGTACGGCGAAATCGCGTATGGCTTGCGGATTGGCGAATGGCACACGCAACGCGTACGGCCGCATCCCTTGGCCGCGATCCACCCATACGGTGCCGTCGCAGGTCACCGCAATGTCGGTGACGCCCGGTTCGGATGCGATGTCGCTAAGCGGGCCGAGTTCCATGGTTGACGCTCTTTTCTCCCAATGCCTCCTGAATGAGATCAGCCAGCGTTGCGATGGCTTTTGCATTCGCACGATTAGGTTTGCGAAGTCCGAGCCCTTCCAACAGTTCGCTACAAAGTTTGGCGTCCGTTGTGATGAACGCGGTGATATCGCAGTCGAGATATTCCGCCGCTTCCTCGACCGCCGTCACACCATGGTCGCGTATGGTTCCGCGCGGTTGCATGCCTACAAGAAACTCCCGTTCCTGCGTTGCGGCATCGTGTTCTCCGATTGGATCGCTTAGATTACGTTGCGACTGCATGTTCGCTTTGGCACGGGCAAGGCCAAGTACCGTCATTTCGACCACGGTGATGCGGATGGCCTGTCGTAGTTCTGTCAGATCTTGCAGTCCGTTCCATTGCCCCATGTCGACGATGACCGCGCTACGTACCTGCGATAGCGCACGAATGCATGCCTGCACTTCCCAGGATTGCGGATTTTCGGTTTTCCAGGGATCGCAGGACAGCAGTGGTACGCCATCCCAGACTGGCAACTCCCGCAGCAACGCCTTGCCGTCGATGGTGCCAAGCGGTGCACTGATTTCCCCAAGTCGCGAGCCGTCCTCGTTTTCCACGCCGAGAAGCACGTCAAGGCCTCCGCCTTGCAGATCGGCATCGACAAGTACGCATTTGAGTCCACGCTCGTTCAGCTCACGAGCCAAGATGGCCGCCAGGGTGCTCGCTCCCACTCCCGCCACCACGGAGTCAACGATTACCACATTGCTCACATCGCAGCGTTGTTCTCGCACCGTACGGCCACGCTCGGCAACCATGCCGTACGTTCCAGGCATCGCGCCGACCGGTGTCGCTCCGCCTTGGACTAATCCAGGTGACGTATAGAACCGTTGCGGAGAGACGGTTCTGCGCTGCGCCGGAGGTGCCGATCGCGATGTGGCCGAGCTCGCGACCGGCATCAGTCCGCCCGACGGCAGTGGTACCGGAGGCATATTAGGAAAAGACGTTGCGTTACTCATACCGTCGATTGAAAAGTCCCGATGCATACCATCGCAAGCCGAACCGGCCCTGTGGTCGGAGGACGCTAGTTATCCACAACCACGGCGTGTCATCCACAGCTATCCACAGGGCATCAAGTATCCACGTCTGTCGATTCCCTTCGGAAAACGGGACGGACACATGCCAGCACGCTTAAAAAAAAACAAAAAGGAAGACCCGCCGAAGCGGGCCTTCCTTGCAAGAAACTTTAAAAGCAGAATCTCTGCACAACAACATCGTCGTAACGGTAAGTCTATCCAATGCCCGTCCAACGTAACGACCTATCTTGGCCATACACTCTTTGTGGGCTCTGCTCTTAAGTTGTTCTTGTACTTTGCAATTATGCTCAGCAATCCGGCAATCGCAAACCGAAATCGGCTGATGTTCCCTATTTATCGCAACTGTTGCTTTGCGATCGCAAGAATCACGAAAATGTTTCATCATGTGCGAAACGCGCGGCGTGTTTGTTTGATTGCGTGCGTTTGCTGCAAAAAGACGGCGTGTCGACGCTTTATTTTGCATACGAACGAACGAATGTTAACTCCTGCTAAATTTTGACGCTTTTGACGGCATGTCCCGCTACTTAAGGATAAAGTAGGAAAGTATGGCACAGATTTTTGACGCACCCTCAAAGGCGATCTTGCGCAGCCAGATAGCTGAGCATATCGCCGAGACCGATAAAAACGATAAGCGTGAGCTTCAGGCCGGCGAAGAGCCGTTGCCGAACGACCGCTTCTTCGACCGCGAGTTGAGCTGGCTGAAGTTCAACAAGCGCGTCCTCGAACTCGCTCAGGACGAGGACCTGCCGATCATTGAACGCGCAAGCTTCGCCGCGATCTTCGCGAACAACCTCGACGAGTTCTTCATGGTTCGCGTCGCAGGCCTGAAGCGCCGCATCGACACCGGCATCGCCGTGACGGCAGCCTCCGGATTGAGCCCAAGGCAGCAGCTGCGCGCCATCAGCGAGCAGGCGCACCGCCTGCAGGACGAGCACGCGCACTACATGATCGATCACATTCTTCCCGACCTGGCGAAGGAACAGATCGTGCTTCTGAGCTGGGACAAGCTCACCGCAGCCGAGCAGGAGCGCCTGTCTCGCTACTACCGTCAGCAGGTATTCCCTGTTCTGACGCCGCTCGCCGTGGACCCGGCCCATCCGTTCCCGTACATTTCCGGCGGTTCCATCAACCTCGCTGTGCTCGTGGAGAATCCAGCTTCCGGCAAGTCCCACTTCGCACGAGTGAAGATTCCTGGAAACCTGAACCGTCTCGTGCCCGTCGACGACATGACCGACGACGATGCCACCGACGTGCGCTACGGCTTCATTACCATGGAGAATCTGATCATCGCGCACTTGGAATCCCTGTTCCCAGGCATGATCATCAAGGAAGCACGTTCCTTCCGCGTCACCCGTAACGAAGATATCGACGTGGAAGAGGATGATGCAGAGAACCTGCTCAACGCCATGGAGAAGGAGCTGCTGCGCCGTCGTTTCGGACCGCCGATCCGTCTTGAGATTTCCGACGAGACCAGCCCGTTCCTTTCCCAACTGCTCGCCGACCAGCTGCGTGTCAGCGCCGATGAGGTGTACCGTCTGCCGGCACCGCTCGATGCGACCGTGCTCTTCGAACTTGGCGGCATCGACCGTCCGGACTTGAAGTACCGTTCGTTCGTGCCGACCACCAATCGTCAGATTGCTGAGGTGGAGTCGTCCCGCGCGCAAGACATTTTTGCAGCGATTCGCGAACGTGATATCCTCCTGCATCACCCATACGATTCGTTCTCTACCTCCGTTCAGGCGTTCCTAGCGCAGGCTGCGGCGGATCCGAAGGTGCTCGCCATCAAGCAAACGTTGTACCGTACGTCCAGCAACTCCCCGATCATCGACGCGCTCATCGACGCGGCACATGCGGGCAAGCAGGTGCTGGCACTGGTCGAAATCAAGGCACGATTCGACGAAGACGCCAACATCGCATGGGCACGCAAGCTGGAACGCGCAGGCGTGCACGTGGTGTACGGCATCGTGGGACTGAAGACCCACTGCAAGCTGAGCCTTGTGGTGCGTCAGGAAGCCGACGGCCTGCGCCGCTACTGCCATGTGGGCACCGGTAACTACAACCCGAAGACCGCCCGTATTTACACCGATCTCGGCTTGCTGACGTGCGATCCGGTGGTCGGTCAGGATATGACCCGCCTGTTCAACCAGCTGTCCGGCTATGCTCCGAAGTCGAGCTTCCACCGTCTGCTGGTGGCGCCGCGTACCGTACGTTCCGGCCTGATTCAGCGCATCCGCCGCGAAGAGGATGCCGCACGCGCAGGCAAGGAAGCATGGATCAAGATCAAGGTCAACTCCATCGTTGACGAGAAGACCATTGACGCGCTGTACCGTGCAAGCCAAGCCGGCGTGAAGATCGACATCGTGGAACGCGGCATCTGCGCGCTCAAGCCGGGTGTTCCGGGACTTTCCGAGAACATTCGTGTGCGTTCCATTCTGGGTCGTTTCCTCGAGCACAGCCGTATTTACGCATTCGCGAACTCCGATGGCCCGCAGATCGGTGAAGGCCCGGCCGCAGGTCCGGAAGTGTGGATCGGTTCCGCCGATCTGATGCACCGCAATCTCGACCGTCGAGTCGAAGCGCTGGTGCGCATCACCGCTCCGGAGCAGATCGACGAACTGATCAAATACGTGGATCTGCAGATGGCCGATTCCACCACCTCGTGGCATATGGCAGCCGACGGCACCTACGTGCGTCATGCGAAGGATGAGGAGGGTCGCCCGCTGGTCGATTCCCAGGAATATCTCATCAAGAAGCATACGCGCCGACCGGCGAGGCACTAAGTTTCGCAAAAATGGCCGATTCTGCAATTGCGGGGTCGGCCATTTTCGTTGCGCAATCATGAACGGTAACCGCGCCTACCACTTACAATGAAAGATATGAGCGAGAACATGAGACGTGTCGTAGAAGCCGCCGGGGGTATTGTATGGCGGTGGAAAACCGGTAGCGAAATTGCTGAAAATCCAGCTATTGCAGCACAGAAATCTCCAAAAGAACAACTCAACAACATTGAAGTGTGCATCGTGCATCGACCAAAGTACGATGACTGGAGCTGGCCGAAAGGCAAACTTGAGCAGGGCGAATCGCATCGTCATGCCGCAGTGCGAGAAATCGGCGAGGAGACAGGCGTTTCCATCGCCCTCGGCCCGTATCTGTGCGAAGTCGAATATCCACTGTCCGAAGAAGGCAAAAAAACCCGACATTCACACGATCGCACCGTCGACACCAAGCACACGTTGTATTGGATGGCGCAACCGATTTCCGGAGATGATGCGGAACATCTGCTTGACGCATTCGGCCCTGTGCATCGCGCAGATGTAGGCGAAATCAACGATATCGTGTGGGTTTCCGTGCGTGAAGCACGTAAAATCCTCACACATTCCACCGATAAAGACACCCTCGCCATCTTCGTGGACCGCGTACAGGAGGGTGCCGCGACCGCGCAGAATCTGCTGATCGTGCGCCATGCCAAGGCTGAATCGCGCAAATCATGGAAAGGCACCGACGCGAACCGGCCGATCACTCCGAAAGGCGCGGCCGCGGCATTCGCACTCAACCGCGAACTTGCCTGCTACAACCCAACCCGCCTCGCAACCTCACCATGGCTACGCTGTCAGGAAACACTGCAGGTGCTTAGCTGGCAGACCGAACGCCCGATGGAACACATCGACGCGCTCACGGAAGACGCCTTCGCCGAACACCCGACCATCGCATGGCTGGCGTTCCTCAAGCAGATCCAGCTCACGCTCGAAACCCGCGAAACCACGGCAATCTGCATGCACCGACCGGTAATCGGGGGTATGTTTGACCATCTGCGCGGACTGTGCGCTCGCAAAGCGCTCTCAAAGCAGCTCATCGCCAAAACGCCGTTCATGCCTACCGGCACCGCCGTAGCGCTGTTTATAATCGATACGCCGCAAGGTCCCAGCATTATCGACATTCAAAAGGTTTCACCCATTGTCTACTAACATGCATTACGGTTCCGGCTCGGTTATTCCAAGCCGTTCCGCCGGTTTCACCAACACTGGATCGCCGCGCCCGGCCCGCCCGGGGCAACTCGACCAGATGATGGCCGACAACATTGCGGGAGGTGCCGATCCGGCGCAGATCAACGAGATGAGCCATGCCTCGGCGGCCGCGCTGCTGGACCGCGTGCATCACACGCAGGACGCCGAACTTGTGGAACGCGTGCTCACGCTGGTGGACCGCGAAGGCGTTGACGTGATCGCCGAATTATGGAGCAGATCTGAGCCGGATTCGCTGCCGGGCATTCTATGGCGACTGTATGTGCTGCGCACGTGGATGCGGAAGAATCGTGAGTCAATCGCACGATTGTGGCGCGTCGGAGAACCGGTTGCAACTACCGCTTCGGCAATTGCCGGAGTCGACCAAGCACCCACGGAAGATGACATTGCGCACACCGCCGATTCGATTCTGACGGGCGCATTCACCGGCGATTTCGCGATTGCGTTGGAACGTGCAGCGGCGTTCACCGACGTGGTTGCGTTGGGATTGCGCATTGAGGCACGAAATATGGCCTCACGCTTGGAGGCGGTGAATTCAGAGGCCGTACAAGCGGAAAGCTCGGACGCCACGAAAAAGCAAGCACGCACGAAAGCGGCCCGCTTGATGCACACGGCCGGCAATCTGTTTGTCACCGCCAAGGATTTTCGTCATGGGGCGAATCTGTGGAGGCGAGGAAAACTGGAGTAGCGCAATCTGGAGTAATGCAATCCACTTCTCTTATCCCCTAATAAAAGTGCCGCACAGCAATCGCAATATCAATTCGCGACACGGTGTACCGTGCGGTCTGCAGCATCTGTAGAATAGGAATTCGCGCCGGGCCATGCATAGCCCCGGGCTCCATTTTTTGCCGCTGCGAGCGGCCTTTGCGCCGACAGGCGCTTTCGTGGTTCGGCGCTTTCCCTCTTCTTAAATTTCGTTGCTTTTTTCATACGATTTTTCAGCGTCTTTCTTGACTCCTTTCCCGGCTCCCGCGCTTTTCTTCGCAATTATGGACTACGCTTAGCAATCATGGATATTCATGTTTTGAACCACCCGCTGGTGGACCATAAGCTCACCGTTCTTCGAGATAAGAACACCCCGTCCTCCACGTTCCGCGAGCTCGTTTCCGAGCTCGTGATGCTTGAGGCTTACGAAGCCACCCGCGACATCGAAGTCGTGGACAAGCCGATCGAAACCCCCGTCGCTCCGATGGTAGGCAAGCACATCGCTTCCCCGGCGCCGATCATTGTGCCTGTGCTGCGCGCGGGCCTGGGCATGCTTGACGGCATGACCAAGATGATTCCGTCCGCCGAAGTCGGCTTCCTCGGCATGAAGCGCGACGAGGAGAACCCGACCCAGCAGATCACGTATGCGAACCGTCTGCCCGACGATCTGAGCGGCCGTCAGTGCTTCCTGATCGACCCGATGCTCGCCACCGGCGGCACGCTGGTCGCAGCAACGCATTACCTGGCTGAACGTGGCGCGAAGGATGTTACCGCCGTGTGCATTCTGGGCGCTCCGGAAGGCCTGAAGTTCGTTGAGGAGAACCTCGATCCGTCCATCAAGTTCAAGCTGGTGCTGTGCGCCGTCGACGAGAAGCTCAACGACAAGTGCTACATCGTGCCAGGCTTGGGCGACGCCGGCGACCGTCTGTATGGCGTGATCGACTGACCGCATCAGAGCTCAACCGAATCAACCCAATCAGTCAATCAAGTAAATCGAATAAAAACGGCCTGCCACAACGCAAATCATGCGGTGGCAGGCCGAAATCATATGTAAAAACCTCTACTGCTCGTCAGGCACGAACGCCTCGAAAATATGATGGTCGAACCAGTCATCGCACTGGGCGAGCTCATCGCGGCTACGCACCGTCCACGACACGGGAACGGCACCCATGAAACGAGCCAGACGCACCTGCGGGCTGTTGCCGCCATGCCAGTCGTAGGCGACGAAATCAGGGCGAGAAATCCAGTCGAAAATCAACGCACCGGCCGCATATTCCTTGGCGAGCGCAGCAGGATCAGACGGCTTCTCCTCCCCCTGCGGCCACCAGGAAAGCTGACCACGGCATACTTCCGGACGGTTCTCCTTATACCAGTTGACGGCGGCCGGATTGAACGATTCGATCACGTACGCGCCGGAATAGGCCTGCAGCAGTGCGTCGCCCTTTTCCATGAGCTCGACGTCGCGCGGATTCCACTTGGAATTGTCGTCGAACTTGTATTCGCCGATCAGCGGCACACGGCCCGCCACTACCTTGAGCACGTCGGCGAACAGTGGCACATGCTGGAAATACCCTTCCGGAGCGCTGTCAGGCGTGGTGACCAGCGGCGGCTTTTCAAGCGAACCCGGCAACGGTGCGGCGACGGCGGCACCAGGGGCGTCGGTTGGGAACAGCGGGATACGGGTCAACTCATCGTACGTGAGATCGGCGATACGGCGTGGATCTCCGGCGACGCGCATCAGATCGCCGTCATGCACCACCACGATTTCACCGTCGGCGGTCATCTGCAGGTCAAGTTCGATGCCGTAACCCGCCTCGCAAGCCGCTGCGAATGCCGCAAGCGAGTTCTCCGGAGCGATCGCACCAGTCACGCTGGGACTGCCATAGCCCGCCTTCATGGCCATACGTCGGGCGAGCGCCACGTATTCGCCGCTTTCATTGGCATACTGCGCAGTCAGGCCGGAACCTGCGTCGTGCAGGCCGCGGTGCGCGTACCACACGTCGGGAATGGACGGCACGTAATTACGGCGCTTGTCGGAGAAGGTACGCGGGGCAATCGCCCATACTGCGGCACCTGCGGCGAGCGCACCGCCCGCCAACACTTTATTGACGAATGATTTGGACATGGGCTTTCCTCCCTTACATGGCCGTTCGCGCATTCTCTCGCATTGGTTCGCACCGTTCGCGGCCATCGAATCTGTCTCTTCTGAGATTAGCCCATAAATCACAAAAAAGCCGTCATCTACGCAATACGCGATCGCCTGTTTGTTGAGCGTCCGTCATCTCCGATAACGTACAAACCCATTTGGTACTTTCGTGGTTCTGAAAACATATATCAGTAGAAAAGATAAAAATCTCAATAGGGCATAGATAAGGCCCGAAGACCGCGTAGCGGTACCTTGAGTGTGTCGAGCACACACATTCAGCCCAGAGACTGAGGCTAAGAACCACAAAAAACTACCGTTTTTTGTTGGAACGCCCCTTGAAATAAATGTCGAACACTATCCAGACGGACAAAATGAACGCGATCACATAGCCGAGGAAACCAACGATCGGAATACCGAAAATCACCGGTTTGATGCCCGCATAGTACACAATCGACGAGCCGATGAACAATCCGACGACGATCAGCGCCATCGTAAGCCTGTTCACCATGTTGGCAAGCAGATGGATCGGTTCCTGCGAGCCGACCATCTCCATATTCACGCGCAATTGGCCGCGCGTAAGCATACGGGAGGCCACTTTCAGCTCATTGGCGGCAGCGAGCAGACTGTGCAGTGCCTGATGACCTTCGATAACCAGCGATTTCGCCTCATCCTTGGCGAAATCCTTCTTCGACGTGCTTGCGGCGATATGGTCGGAGATGATCTGAATCATATTCACGTCTGGAATGAACTCGTCGAGCAGGCCTTCCAAAGTGACCAGCGCACGCCCGACCGTGGTGACGGTGCTCGGCACTTCAATGCCGTGGCGTTGCGCCATTTGCGTCAATGCGGTGAGCATGGCGGCGATATCCAGCTCGGCCAAATCCACTGTGCCGAATTCCTTGACGATCACGTCCAAGTCGGCCAATAACGCCGGATAATCCTCCGGATCGGCCTCGGCACCGGCGAAACGCAGCAGACCGTCGGCAAGCGCGGGCGAATCCTGTTTGGCGACGGCAAAGATCATGTCCTTCAGCACGGAACGGGTTTTGGCATTAAGCCGACCCGTCATGCCTAGGTCGAGCAGCACGATCTGCCCGCCACGCACCATGATGTTGCCCGGGTGCGGATCCGCATGGAAGAAGCCTTCGTCAAGCACTTGCGTGGCATAGTTGTCCACAAGTTTGGTGCCTATCTCCTTCAGATCGTAGCCCGCTTCAATAAGTTCGTTGGGGTGCGAAACGGAGATGCCCTCCACATAGTCCATGACCACCACATGCTCGGTACACAGTTCCGGGTAGGGCTTCGGGCAGTCCATGTATTTGTAGCGTTCGCAGAATCGTTTGAATTCCGCCAAATTGCGGGTTTCGATCAAAAAGTCGGTTTCCGATTCGAAGGTGTCCCACAATTCCTCGACCACGCCGGAGAGATCGACCACTTGCGCACTGTGCATGGTTTTGGCGGCTATTCGTGCGATGGTGCGCATGATGGACACATCCTGTGCCATGGTTTCGCGCACTCCCGGCCGCTGTACTTTTACGGCCACGTCCTCGCCGGTGGAAAGTTTCGCGCGATGTACCTGCGCAAGACTCGCTGAGCCAAGCGGCGTGGCGTTGATATGTTCGAAGATCTCGCCAACAGGACGACCATATTCGTCCTCAAGCACCTGCAGTACCGTACCGTACGGCATAGGATCGGCATCGGCGCGCAGTTTGGACAGCTCGTCGCAGAACGATTGGGGCAGGATTTCGGATCGCATGGATAGGATCTGTCCGACTTTCACGAAGGTCGGGCCGAGCGCTTCGAGCATGAGACGCATTTTGATGGGTGTCAGTCCGTGCACAATGTCGAACTGGTTGACGATTTGTGCGATTTGCGTAAGTCGTTTCAGTTTGCCACGTCGCGTTAGGTGGTAACGCTGCGAGAAGGAGTCTTTGCGAGAGCCAAACAGTCCGATAGTTTCGGGTTGCGTAAAAGTTGCGCTGTTCTGTTTGCGCGATTGCGGCATTCCCGTTTTTTCCGCGAATTTGGCTACCGTTGCCGCCGCAGCGTCAGGCGAGGGGTCCGCCGTCGGATGGATCACCGCGTTGACTCGGTCGGAGAGTGTGACCGGTTCCACGCTTTCGGGGCGGGCCGCGTCCGGCTCGATTGGGGAATTCAAAGACATATCGCTGCTCGCAAACGTTGGTCGGATTACGATGAGTGGGATTCATGGGGGCTTACGTACCGCGTATTTCATGCGATTCGCACGCGACTGTTCGCATGGCACGCATGGCACGCAAGTTTCGCATGCCGTGCAAGTTCCGCATAGCAAATCGCCGTCTGAACGTGATGCGACGCGCAGACGGCGATGGGAACGATTGAACGTTACTCGGCTTTGGCTTCAGGCTCCGCTTCCTTGGTTTCCTCTGCAGCCTTGGCTTCGGAAGCTTCCTTGACCTCCGCGACCTTGTGCTTGAGTTCGGCGTTGAGGGCCTTGCCCTGTTCGACGGTCAGCTCGCCCTTCTTGACGAGATCGTCGACAATTTCCTGACTCTTCTCAACCGTGGTCGCCAAAGCGCCAACGCCGGCGAGGAAGACCTTACGCAGGCCGTCACCAAAATCAAAATCAGCCATGATTACCTCCTTAGGTGATGGTAATACCCACTCTATCGCATTATCTTCACAAATAAAATCAACGAAACTGGTCAATTGTCGCAATTCTGCGGAAAGTTCGCTGCCGTATGCCCACAGCGTACGGAAAAACGAAAACGAAGCCGCAAAACGCAGGACAGTGAGATTGTGCGAAACTCACCCAAAAAACGAGCGGCCGATCAGCGCGGACGTGACATGGCCACGCGACGCGCGTTGTCGGCAATCGTATTGATGCGGTCAAGTTCCGAACGCTGCGCCTGCGTTTGCCCTGCAGCAACCGGATCGAACGAACCATATCGGCGTTCCACGGCGGTACGGATCAGAAAATCGGCGATCGCGGGATTCTTCGGCAGCAGCGAACCGTGCATGTATGTGCCAATCACATTGTTGACGCGTGCGCCTTCCGTATGATCCTCGCCATTGTTGCCGGTACCGTCCGCGTCAACGACGCCGAGCGGCTGCACGCCTTCGCGCAGGAAGGTTTGGCCGGAATGGTTTTCGTAGCCGATGATGTCGCCGAAATCGGCGGAATGCTCGGTCAGATTGCCGATCATGCGCACTTCCTGGCCGACCGTGTACGCGCCGATCACGCCGATGCCGTCAAGTCGGGAACCATCCACCGTTTCGAAATATTCGCCGAACAGCTGATACAGGCCGCAGATCATGAGCATGGGGGTGCCGTCTGCGGCCAGCGAGCGCAGCAGGTCGGCGCGTTTGAAGAAGTCGTCGACGATTTTCTTCTGGCCGGTGTCTTGCCCGCCGCCGCCCAGAATCATATCGACGTGTTCGGGCCACGCGTCGCCCTGATTGTAGGCGTGCACGTGCGGTTCGTAGCCGTACAGCGCGAGTCGGCGCTGGATGGTGAGTACGTTGCCGGAGTCGCCATAGATGTTCATGTCTTTCGGATATAGCGACACGATGTCGATTGCCTGGCTCATATCGTCTCCCTCATGCGTTTCATACGTTCTTCATACGTTCTTGCGTTTTCATGCGTTGCACCGATTTTCATGCGTTTTTCGCACGTTTTGCCGGATTGTGCGGATGCGCGCCGTCACTTGCCCACGCCAGCGTCGGCGACTTCGGCGATTTTGCCGAGCGCCGCTCGCGTTTTAAGCATCGCCGTGTACGTGCAGTAAATGTGCTTAGGGGTACCCGGATTTGCGTTCACGAACGTTGAGACGGCCTCTTCAAGTTCCGTGTTGACGCTGTTCACCGGCACTTGGTCGTATTCGAGGCGCAACGCCATATCCCATGCGCGTACGCCTGAAACCATGGCTACACCGGTGCCTCGCAACGAAGAGAAATCCACGTCCCACAACCAGCTCATGTCACGACCGTCGGCGTACTCGTCGTTGATAGCGATCATGGTGTCGCAGCCTTCGGGAGTGAAGGATGCGAGCGACAGACGGAATCCCATGGGGTTTTTGACGAGTAGCAGTTCTACCGGCGAACCGTTTACGTCGATGACTTCGCCGCGTCCGAACGCCGGAGTGACTTCGGCTGCCGCGTCGATCATGGCTTTCGTGGTGGCGTGCGCAAAATCGATCATGCGCTGTGAGATTCCCACTTGTCGCAATAGTTCGTCGGTCACGTTCTCTTCGAACGGCAGGAACATTGCTTGCGCATCGGCCACGACCGCTCGCACGACGGCCAGTGCGGCCGCCGCGTTGTACAGGTTGTACACACCTTCCAGTTTCACGCCGGTTTCGTACGTTTCGCCGTCGATGCCGAAGCTAGCACGATGGTCGCCTACAGCAAGCAGGGTCACGTCAGCCGGAAACTGTTCCGCAGATTCTGTATTTTCCGATTTTTCTGCATTTTCCCCAGTTTTCGCAATTGCCGAGGAATCGTTAATCGCAGTATTCTCGTCCGATTCTGCAGATTCGGACAAGTCAATACCAACTGACGCTTCAGTATCAGTTGCCGATTCCGTATCAACCGTCGTGCGCATATCATCGTCGGACGGGAAGAAGCTGCGCAACGACCCGTCAAGACCGAAATAGCGCACTTCCACACCATCTTCAGTATGGGCGACGTCAGCAAGTCGTGCGATGCGCGGATCCTCACGATTGAGTACCACGGTTCCGGTGGTCGCTTCGGCGGCTTTGCTCAACAGTTTCGCGGTATTGTCGATTTCGCCGAAACGGTCGAGCTGGTCGCGCATCACGTTGAGCAGCAGGCAGTAGTCGGGCTGTACTTGTTTGACGAAATGCACCGCGTACGCTTCGTCGAGTTCCAATACGGCGATGTCGGCGTCCAGTTTGCCGCCGAGCGAAACTTCCGCCAGCAGCGACGAGACCACGCCACGGGTGAAGTTCGATCCGGTCGGATTGGTGAACACCTTTAATCCCAACGATTCCAGCATGCTTGCCACCATACGAGTGGTGGTGGTTTTGCCGTTCGTTCCGGATACGAGCACCACGCCGAGCGGCAGTTGCTGTAGCGTGCGTGCGAGGAATTGCGGGTCGATCTGTTCCACGATTTTGCCGGGGAACGCGCTGCCGCCGCCATGCGCCAGGCGTGAGGCCGCACGCACGGCTTTGCCAATCAACGGCGTTGCGAATGAGTTCCACGTCATGCTTATACCTCCTGCTGGCTCTGATAGTCCTGCGGCATATCTTTGAACTTGGAGTATGCGCCAAGGAACGCGAGATTGAAGGTATCGGTCGGGCCGTTACGGTGCTTCGCCATGATGATGTCGGCCTCGCCTGGGCGGTCCTCCTTGTCGTAGGCGTCCGGCCTGTGCACAAGGAACACCACGTCGGCGTCCTGTTCGATAGAACCGGATTCACGCAGGTCGGAAAGCTGCGGCTTCTTATCCTGACGCATTTCGGGACCACGGTTCAGCTGGCTCAACGCCACCACCGGCACTTCCAATTCCTTGGCAAGCAGCTTCAATGCACGCGAGAAGTCGGACACTTCCTGCTGGCGGCTTTCCACGGCCTTGCCGGAAGTCATGAGCTGCAAGTAGTCGATCACCACTAATTTCAGATCGTTCGTCTGCTTCAATCGGCGGCATTTCGCACGAATCTCCATCAAACTCATGTTCGGACTATCGTCGATGAATAATGGTGCGTTCTGCAGTTTGTCTTGCAGATTATTGAGGATATTCCAACGTTCCTGCGTAATATCTTCCGCTCGGCGCATGGCTGCCAACGGAATATTCGTTTCCGCGGAGATAATTCGTTGCGCAAGTTCGTTTTTGCTCATTTCCAAGCTGAAGATCACGGATGTCATATTGTGGTGCAACGCGGCGGATCTTGCGAAATCGACGCCGAGCGTGGACTTGCCCATGGCGGGGCGTCCTGCCACAACGATCATCTGGCCTGGCTGCAGACCTTGCGTCACTTCGTCGATGTCGCGGAATCCGGTTGGTACGCCCTTGGAGACTTCGCCGTTCTGCAGTCGGTCGATTTGGTCAAGGGTGTCGGTGATGACGGTGCCGATCGGCGCGTAATCCTGCCTCACTTTGCCGGTCGACATTTCGTAGACTTCGGCCTGTGCCAGGTTGACGACGTCTTCGGCTTGGGATCCTTCGGCCGTGTAGCCGAGCTGCGCTATTTTGGTGCCGGCTGCGATTACATTGCGCAAGATGGCGCGCTGGTGGATGATGTCGGCATAGAAGGTTGCGTTGGCTGCGGTCGGCACGGATGCGACGAGGCTGTGCAGATAGTCGGATCCCCCCACTTTTTCGAGGTCGCCGTCTTTGAGCAGTTGATTGGCTACCAGCACCGCGTCGACGGGTTGCGATGCGGAGAACAGGTTGATGATGGCTTCGTACACGGTTTGGTTACGCGGCTGGTAGAAGTCGGTGATGTCGATCATCTGTGAGACTTCGCCGATGGCGTCTTTGCTCATGAGCATGCCACCGAGCACCGCCATTTCAGCGGCGTCGTCATGTGGCGGCACACGGTCAAAGATGGCGTCGCGAATGGCTGCTCCGGATGCTCCGGAAGTGCTGCCATTGCCTGAAAAACCGCGGTTTTGCCCTTGATTCAGGCCGTTGTTCCAAGAATTGCTCTCCGCCATGCTTCTCCAGCTCTTCGATGTGTAGTGTACCGGGAAAAACCATAATACCTGTGCCGCTTCACGAATGATGTTGCGATGAGATTCTGGAGGAATCTCCGCATTGGCAGGATCGAAATCACCCGACACGCGCGAATCGATTCGCTGTGGATAAGAAAGCCGAAAAAACCCGAGTTATCCACATACTGGGGATAACTATGTGGAAAACATATCGAGTTATCCACCAAATGGGGATAACCAAGTGGACAACTTGGGGACATCTTTCGTACGGGTGCCCATTCCCCTAGTTTTGACTTGCTTAAGTGAACTGAAGGTGATATGTTCCCCACTTTTTCTTAAACGATGAGTTTCCGACGACGCGGCGGGTAGCGCATCGGCAATCATGTCGCTTTGCCGGGCATTCGCTCACAGCCTACGCGGCCTCACATGTGGTAGCGGGTGGCGTTGTACATGGTTCGGACGAGGGCTTCACGCCATTTACTCCAGCCGTACTGTTTGGAAATAGTCTCGCCGGACGTGGCACCCAACGACGAACCGTCAGCACGAGTCAGGTCAAAGAGCATGTCAAGCAGCAGCGGATCATGATCAAGACGAGAGGCCAATTCGTCGCCGACATTCGGATCATTAGGATTCTGACCAGTCGCAAACTCCGACAACGTAAGATGCTCGCGCACCAGCAACGTAACCCACCAAATAATGTCACGGTCAAAACCCATACGTTTCAACACCGTAGACGCATGGCGGGCACCCTCCGCAGCATGATCGGCAACCCCCGGACGCTTGCCGATATCATGCAAAATACCAGCCAACAGCAACGCCTGATAATGCCGATCATCATAACGGTTTCCACGAGGTGTTTCACGGCCAAGCCGCGTGACCACCTCAACCGAATGACGGTCAATCGTGTAACGATGCACGGCCGAAGCGCTCGGACGATTACGAATCGCCAACCATTCCGGAATCAAACGACCCGGAATATCAACAAAATCAATCTCCTCCCACACCTGCAACAATGCGGGACCGCTCGCAAGCAAACGCAAGAACAGACTACGCGACTCATCATTCCACGTGCGATCATCAATCGGACATGACTTCAGATTCTGCAACGTGCCGGGCGCAATCGGCAGACCAAACTCAGCCGCAGCAACAGCCGCACGCAACGCAAGGCACGGATCAGACTTCGGATCGGCACCCGGCGCAAGTACGATCTCCTCCTCATGCTTGGCAATACCGGGCGCGACCACATCAAACGTAGGCGCCTGACGCTTACCGCCGCCACGAGGCTGGAACACCTGGAAAAACGCAAAACGAGGCTTCTCATGAGTCAACGAATGCTCGGCACGGGAAGCCGTGGAATCAAGCGAAAACGCGATCTGACGGCCAACACGCGCAAGCAACGTCTGCAAATCATCAATCGACTTCACCTCACGCTCGCCGCTCGGCAACGTCGGATCAGCCAAACCCAACATCGCCGAAACCCTCGCCTGATAGGGAGCGAGCAACATATTCGTGTCTTTATTGGCAACCAAATGAATGCAGTCACGCACATCCAGCAACCGTTCGACAGCATCGTCATACTGGCCGTGCGGGCGGTCGGCAAGCCAAGAAGCGGCAAGCGCGGAGACCAGCACGGAATCTCGCAAACCACCGCGAGACTCCTTAATATCAGGCTGATTGCCGTACGCCATACGTCCGAACTCGTCCAAACGAGACTTGGCGGAACTCAACAATTCAGGCAAGCGCTTGCGGGCGGCCCTACGCCAACGTTCCAAAATGGAGACAGCCGTGGATTCGATCAGCTGCGTATCGCCCGCGATCGGCACCACATCCAGCCAACCCATCGCGGCGGGCAGATCATGGTCGGTGACAGCCTCGCACTGCGCGCGGGTACGCACCGACTGGTCAAGATCAAGACCAGAATCCCAAATCGGATACCACAATTTGTTGGCAAGCTCATTGAGCTGCTGGTCAGTGAGCGCGTGAGGCTCATAAATGACCACCAAGTCAAGATCGGAACTCGGACCAACCTGGCCGCGAGCCAACGAGCCCACCGCACCAAGACCAATACCAGTTTGTGGAACGTCAAAAAAAACCGTCTGGCAGGCCTCCTGCCACAACTTCGTCAGGCAATCCATGGCCAAATCCGTACGGGCCTTTCGCTTCGCCGCACCATTGCGGTACACGCCGTCGGCATCCGGCTGACTCATATCCATGAAACGTTGTTTAAGACCATCAACCGCTGAAGTCATAGCAAATCCTTATGAATCTTCGCAAAAGCAAGCTAATCTGAGCAGGTAAAAAGCGAAAGTGGGAAATCCGAGGCAGAAAATCTGACTCGAAAATCGTATGAAAATCCCCGCACGGCGCGAAGCACGTACGGGGATCTGTCTATTGATAAACCGAACCTGAGCCTGGAGCCTTATATATCTATCCGAATGAATTATCAGATAGCGGCAGAGCCGGTCTCGCCGGTGCGCACGCGGGTCACCGAATCAAGCGGGGCAACCCAGACCTTGCCGTCGCCGATGGTGCCGGAGCCGGCGGACTTGACGATCACACCAACCAGGGTCTCGGCGTCAGCGTCGTCGGACAGCACCTCGATACGAATCTTCGGAATGAGATCCACGGTGTATTCTGCGCCACGATAAACCTCGGTGTGGCCACGCTGGCGGCCGTAACCGTTAGCCTCAGACACGGTCAGACCGTGAACACCTGCGGCAGCGAGAGCTTCCTTGACATCGTCAAGCTTATGCGGCTGAATGATAGCGGTAATGAGCTTCATCTCACTTCACCTCCTTGAGAACAGAGCTGGCGGTACCAGCAAAATCGTAAGCACGTTCACCCTGATCGGCAAGATCAATACCGCCGACTTCCTGAGCTTCGGTGACACGCCAGCCAATCGTCTTCTCCAGAGCGAAAGCGATGATGCCGGTGACAACAGCGGACCAGATGATGGCAACGAGGGCAACGAGAAGCTGCACAACCAGCTGCTTCCAGTCGCCGCCTGCGAACAGGCCGGTACCCTCGCCGAAGAAGCCGATGAGCACAGTGCCAGTGAAACCGCCGACGCCGTGGACGCCGACAACGTCGAGAGAATCATCGTAGCCGAGCTTGAACTTCAGGCCGCAAGCGAGGCAAGTGAGCACACCGGCGATGGCGCCAAGCACGATGGCCCACAGCGGGGAAACCACATCGGCAGCCGGGGTAATGGCAACCAGGCCTGCGACGATGCCGGAAGCGGCACCCATAGCGGTGTAGTGGCCGGTACGAATCTTCTCGGTGAAGCCCCAAGAGAGCATTGCGGCGGCAGTTGCAGCGGAAGTGGAAACCCAAGCGTAGCCTGCGGTGCCGTTAGCAGCGAACGCAGAACCAGCGTTGAAGCCAAACCATCCGAACCACAGCAGGAAAGCGCCAAGCATCACGAACGGAACATTGTGCGGACGGAACGGCTGGGTGCCGAAGCCCTTGCGCTTGCCGATGATCAACACGATCACCAGAGCGGCGACTGCAGCGTTGATGTGCACGACCGTACCACCTGCGAAATCGTGGGCAGCAGCGCCGATGGCCTGGGAGATCGCACCGTCAGCGCTCAGCAGACCGCCATTCCACACCATGTGGGCGAGCGGAGCGTAATCGAAGGTAATCCACAGCGCGACGAAAATCATCCAAGTGGAGTACTTGACACGTTCAGCGATAGCGCCGCAAATCAGAGCGACAGTAATCATGGCGAATGCGGACTGGAACGCCACATCGACGCTGACCGGGTAGTGGTTGGAGTTCAGCGAAGCCGACGTGAAGACACCGCCATCAGAAACCATGGAATCCTTCAGCAGGAAGCCCGTGGCCGGGTCACCGAAGACACCGCCGACCGAAGTGCCTGCGTAGGCGATGGACCAGCCCCACAGCACCCAGATCACCATTGTGACGGACAGAGCGGCCGCCTCCATGATCATCATGTTCAGCACGGCCTTTGCGCGGACCATGCCACCATAGAAGAACGCCACACCCGGCGTCATGAGGAACACAAGGGACGCGGAAGTCAAAATCCACGCGGCATTTCCAGAATCAAGCTGACCCATGTCACCCTCCTCTTTCTTTCTTTTTGAGTTCACATTTCCGGCCCCATCGTGTGGGGCTGACAAAACGGTATGGAACGCCGCCCGCGTTTTGAAAACGTTACGACGTGTTACAGCAAGGTAACGCCATCTCGCCATTACGTCAACCGAAAACGGCGGAATAAAGCGGCTGACACGTTTTGTTTCAGATTGCGCACCACTCCCAGGTCAAACTAATATCAGCCCATTTTTCAGCATATCTGCCTTATGTATGGCAGATTTGGAGGACTGACGCGAGACATTTCGCCTATATATGGCACTCTCACTCACAAGAAAGGTGCTTTCGGGGGTAAACATATACCCTCTAAGTCGGCTTTCTCCAAAAGCATCTGCCATATATAAGCGAAATAGGACTGGTCGAGGGTAAAAAGAAAGCCTCCCGCGCGGGGAGGCTTTCTCGGGAGCACAATCAGCTCAGGCGAGGATGCCGTCGACAAAGCCTTCCGGATCGAACGGGGCGAGATCGTCCGGGCCTTCGCCCAGGCCGACAAGCTTGACGGGCACACCAAGCTCCTTCTGCACGGAAATCACAATGCCACCCTTTGCGGAGCCGTCGAGCTTGGAGAGCACCACACCGGTAATGCCGATAGCTTCGGCGAACACCTTGGCCTGGGTCATGCCATTCTGGCCGGTGGTGGCGTCGAGCACGAGCAGCACCTCGTCGACCGGAAGGTTCTTTTCGGTAACGCGGCGAATCTTGCCGAGCTCGTCCATGAGGTTCGCCTTGTTCTGCAGGCGGCCCGCAGTGTCGATGATGAGCACGTCGGCGTTCTCTTCCTTGGCCTTGGCACTGGCCTCGAATGCGACGGACGCCGGATCGGCACCGTCCTTGTCGGAACGCACGACCGGAACGCCGACCTTGGCGCCCCAAGTTTCCAACTGGTCGGCGGCCGCCGCGCGGAAGGTATCGGCAGCTCCCAACATGACCTGCTTGCCTTCGGAAACAAGCAGACGAGAAAGCTTGCCCGCAGTGGTGGTTTTGCCCGTGCCGTTCACGCCGACCATGATGATGACGCTTGGTTTGTTGGCACCCTCCTTATTGGCATTGAGCCGGCGATCGACGTCGGTGCCGACGAGCTTCAGCAGCTTGTCTTTCAGCGCGGCACGCACTTCGGCCGGATCGGACTGGCCTGCGATTCGGGCATCATTACGCAGTTCTTCAACTAGCTGTTCGCTGGCTTCCGCGCCCACGTCGGCAAGCAGAAGGGTGTCTTCGACGTCTTCCCAATCGGCTTCGGAAAGCTGATCTTTGGCGAGGATGTTGAACAGGGCCTTGCCGAACGGATTGCCGGATTTCGACAGACGCGCCTTAAGACGCTGCATGCGCGTGCCGGCGGATTCGGGGGTTTCATGAACCGGTTCGGGCCTGGCTTCGGCGGCTGGTGCAGGAGCCGCCGTTTCGGAAGAGGAAGCTTGAGCTGAGGACTTCTGCTGACTTTCAGCCGGAGCTTTTTCAACTGCATCAACATTGGAATCAACGGACGGCTTCACCGTGGAAGAATCAGCCGCAGCCGACTTTGCTTCCGCAGCAAGACGGGCATCAGCAGCCGCTTTCGCATCCTCAGTGGACTTGTTGACGGCGTTCTTGCGGGTCTTACCGAGCCACCAACCACCAATCACCAGAATTGCCGCAATAACGACAACAGCGACAATCGCAATAATCACATTCGTATCCATGGCTCCAGCCTAAAAAGCGCAACGGACACTCCGGCTCCGCCCTGCGGACGCACCACGAATGTCCGATCCGCCAGGGGAATAAGGTGCTCTGCCATGCAAGGCATCGATAATGCGATTTTGACTTCGATATACCTGGTAACGTTTTTATAAATCATGAAGAGTGATTTTTTTGTCTTCTGCTGCCTGCTTTGAAGGACTGTCTCCTTTCTTTAGGGAATTTGCGTAGCGAATCAGGCTCCTCGCGATGAGGAAGACCAGAACGAATACGGCGATTACGCCCAGGATCTCAATCAATAATGCGATCCATGTCCAGCTCATGATTCATCCCTTCTCTTTCTGTACTCGTCTATGAGTATTCGAGCCGTGTCGACGTCGTATCTATCGTCAATGGCGAGACTCTTCACCAAGAGGATGAATGGATCCTCCGTCTCGTTGTCGTTCAACCGTATTTTTTCGATAAGCCTGTCAAGCCGGATCCTCATGGTCGGGTAGGAGACTTGATACAGCTGGGACATTTGCTTCAGAGATCCTGACGATAGCACGAAGTTCTTGATGAAGGCCAAATCCTCCTCCGCAAGGTTGGCCAACCATTCTGGTAGACGGTCCACATCACCCCCTTTAATAAAATTTATTATTTATTAAATATATTAAAGCTGTAATGAAGCATTGTCAATATGACACACGTGTCCGATTCTGCAGAATCGGACGATACGTGGAGGTAGGACGGTCAAGGAGCTATCCACGGGGCGTGAAAAACTGGACGGCATGGCCAATACATCCAGAATGACGTCGTATCAGCGACGCGAGCAGCTCATCGAAATTGGTCGTTCGCTGTTCGCGTCGAAGGGGTTCGAAGCAGTGAGCGTGGAGGAGATCGCCTCCACCGCAAAAGTGTCAAAACCCATTGTGTACGAGCATTTCGGAGGTAAAGAGGGCCTGTACGCCGTGGTGGTGGACCGCGAAATGCGCGCGCTCACCGACACCCTCATCAACGCGCTGTCCGATCCGCAGGCGCATCCGCGGCAGATCGTCGAACGCACCGCCCTCGCACTGCTCACCTATGTCGAGGAGAACGCCGAGGGATTCCGCGTGCTCACCCGCGATTCGCCGAAAACCGATCCCGCGGGATCATTCAACTCGCTGCTCGGCGATATCTCCATCCGCGTCGAAGACATACTCACCGAGGCGTTCAAGCGGCAGCATCTGCCCGCCAAGGGCGTGCCATACTACGCGCAGATGCTCATCGGCATGACCGTCTACACCTGCCAATATTGGGCCGACCAGCGCAAGCTCAGCAAGGAGCAGCTTGCCGCGCACATCGTGAATCTGGCCTGGCATGGCTTGAGCCGCATGGAAGCCAAGCCGGAACTGCGTTTCGAAAGCGACAAAGCCGCAAAAGAGGCGGAAAAGCAAGAAAGGCGCGAAATCAAGGAAATCGCGAAACGCGAGCGCAAGGCCGCAAAAGAAGTACAATCACAAAACAATACGGAAAGCCCAGTCGAGCAGAACGCTGAACAGAATACCGAACAAGGCGCAGCCGGAAGCCAGGACACACCAGCCGAACAGCAGCCGTAAAACCAGCCGCACCCAGTCATAGCAAGCATCGCAACCCACGCCAGCAGGCGCCAGACGCAGGAATCAAACAGTGCCCGTAACAGGGGAATCGTAAGCAGCGCAACAGCCGATAAACATCGACGAAAACTGACGAATCGTCAACAACGGTACCCTTAAGGGAAATTTCAGGTGCAGATTGCGCTATTCAGGGTGCCTATTGCGTACAAACCGTTCCTCTGAAGCGAACAAGGTGCTACGTTAGTTTCGTTACGCAGTGACCACGCGCCGCGCGCGGAAGGTCACCTCGGCCAACCAAGGAAGACTATGCAGGAGAAGAAGACGCTCACCTTTGTGGTGCCCGCGTACAACATGACCGAATATTTGGAACGATGCGTCATGTCGTTAATCGCAGCGAAGCGCAACGACGACATCGAAGTGCTGATCGTGGATGACGGCTCGTCCGACGGCACGCTGGAAATGGCACAGAAATTCGAGGCCCGCTATCCGGGCATCGTGCGCGCGATTCATCAGGAAAACAAGGGGCACGGCGGGGCCGTCAATACCGGCATCGCGGCGGCAAGAGGCATGTATGTGAAAGTTGTGGACGCCGACGATTGGGTTGGCCCCGAATCGCTCGAACAGGTCATGGCCGTGCTGCGCGAGGAAGCCGATGCCGCCGAGCCGATCGACATGCTCGTCACCAATTATGTGTATGACAAGGTTGGCAAACGCAACAAGCATGTGGTGAACTTCCGCCATGCCATGAAGGCCGGCAAGCGCCTGACCTGGAACGATCTTGGGCATTTCGGCTTGGCTGAATACATTCTCATGCACGCGCTGACGTACCGCACCGCCGTGGTGCGAGAGTCCGGCATGCAACTGCCGGAACACACGTTCTACGTGGACTTCATTTACGCGTACCAGCCATTCCCTTGGGTGAAGACCATGAAGTATTTGGATACGCCGTTCTACCACTATTTCATCGGGCGCGACGGGCAAAGCGTGCAGACCGACGTGATGATCCGCCGCGTCGACCAGCTGCGCCTCGTCAACCAGTGCATGGTGCGTGCAACTCCGGAACACAACACGGTGCCAGACGGCCTATACCGTTATATGATCCACTTTCTGGCGATTGAAAGTTCCGTGGCAAGTGTGTTCATGATTTTGTCTCGCGATCCGGAAAATTATGAGAAGAAAAAGGATATGTGGGACGACATTAAGGCGTACTCCCCCACTATTTACAAGGATGTGCGCAAGAAGGCCATGTCTCGTGCGTTGAATTTGCGCGGGTCGATCGGTCGTTTCGTGATTCGCAAGGGATATTTCGTGGCGGAACACGTCGTCGGGTTCAACTGATCGGCGCCATCTGCCTTATATATGGCAGATTCGCGGGTCCGTCGGATGATATCTCGCTTATATATGGCAGATATCCTTGGTAACAAGGTGACTTAGAGGGTATATTTTTACCCCCGAAGTCGCCTTGCCTACAAGCACGAGTGCCATATATAAGCGAAATGCCTCATGTCAACTCTTCAAATCTGCCATATATAAGCAAGATATGGGCAAAAACTGACGTACGAGGATGCGGATGCAGTCGTGAGGCTGTTGGAAGCAGCACTGACGCTTCCAACAGCCTACGTTCATGCGGAACCGTCCCGAGCGCGGAAACCTGGCTCATTGGGACGGGTTTTGCCGAATTTCGAGGCTTTACGCTCAGTTCCAGCGGTCGGACATGGCGAAACTGTTGTGCATGAGATTGCTGGACGTGTAGAGCACGTCGTTGAGCAGTTTCGTGACGTGAATGCGCAAATATTCCGCCATTTCTTCGTTGGACCGCTGCAGTCTGGCGATGGTTGCAATACTTGTATTTTCCGTAATCTCCGCGGCCTCTGCACTCTCTTGCGATTCGGACACGCTCGTTTGCGCGGACATCTCACGCAATTCGGCATCAGTACGTTCCACCAGACGATGGCCGTAAGCGCGGGCCGATTCCGCAAATTCTTCGATCGCATTGCTGGTTTCGTAGAAATGCGCGTCAGCGAGCGCGGCGATCAAACGGTTCGCCCAGTACAGATTGTCGGTCGAGACTTCCGGCGTGGTGTCGCGCAGGTAGGCGGGCGTATCGTTGACGTTCGCATAGAACGGCGTGGCCGCGGTGAAGGGGCCGGAACCGTACGAAATCCACATGATCGAACGGCTTGCTTCCGGCGCGTACGGGCGGATCTGCATGGCCACCATATGCCCGGTGCGGTTGATACCGATCGGACGGTAACGATGGCGGCTTTCCGGCGTTCCGAGCGTGCCGTACGGATCGTAAGGGGTCCCTTCGAAGTGCGCGCTCATCAGAAAGTCGACGTCTTCGAGCGTCACAGCGTTCTCCGGCACGCGACACCACGGAATATCGTCGGACGCGGGAGTGTAGCGGGCAGTCGGCGAATCCCAATCCTCGCTTGGATTGAGGTAGCGCTGCATGTACCAGGCACGCGGCGTGTTGTAGATATGGTCTTTGGTGGTGGCGGTACCGAAGGCTGTGCGCGGATTGAAATGGTTGTGGCCCAGCGCCGCGTCGCTACTGCTATTGCCGCCACCGTTCATGCCGCCGTTTCCGAAAGCGCTCGTCGACTGGAATCCGAAGCCGCTACTTGCAGCCGCGCTCATAGTGCGGTCAAGGTGGTGCACGTCCATGAATTCGCGCAGATCGGCACTGCACATGAACTCGCGTTGGGTGCTGAAGGCGTCGTCGAAGTCGAAATCGTCAATGCCGAGCTGGTTGGGGATGGTCGCATAGCAGTCGTCCGGCACGCGGCGGGCGATCCAATGGTGCCCGCCGATCGTTTCGACATACCAGATTTCGTTTACGTCGGAAATGATGATGCCGTTCGATTCGTAGGTGCCGTATGTTTCAAGCAGTTCGGCGAGACGTGCGACGCCTTCGCGTGCCGTGGTTACGTAAGGCAGCACGAGGGTGATGATGTCTTCTTCTCCGATTCCGCCCGGGACTTCGGGGGTGCTAGTGGCTTCGTTCGCCGGTTGCAGTTCAACGAGCGGATCAGCGGCTAGCACGCGCTCGTTGACTGCGATGGTTTCGGTGGCGCTCATCGCCACATTGTGCTCGCTGACGCCCGCTTCCGCGAGAATTCCGCGGTTCGGCAGCACGTTCGGCACAATGCTGTATCGGCATGGATTGTCGGGAAGATCGATTTCGACATGACTGAGCACACTGCGGTAATGCCGCGGTTGGTCTTGCGGTGCGACCGCAATGAATTTCTTGGGGTCGTAACGGCCGGAACCGGAATCATCGTCGCGTGCGATGATGGTGGAGCCGTCGTAGCTGGCTTTCTTTCCTACAAGAATCGTGGTACATGACATGCGTTCCACTGTACGAGCAGATATGCAGAAATGATGCTGCGATTCGCGGAAATTCGATGATGATTCGGCGATGACTTGGTGATAATCCATGTTTTTTATTACTTACAACTGATTCGTGTGGCGTTTTGCGTAAATATGCTGTATACTGTCTCTCTGTTGCCCCTCTAGCTCAACGGTTAGAGCAGCGTCCTTTTAAGTCGTGGGTTGTGGGTTCGAATCCCACGGGGGGCACATCGAAACCCTTGGAAACATTAGCTTCCAAGGGTTTTTCAATTCCCGCGGTTTTGGCTCCAGACGCAATTAGACAAGCTCACATTGTTCGCACCCCAAACACGGATTGTCACATCATCATCCGCGCCGGTAAACACCCTGCCATACTATCGGCGAACGCGCCTTCCAGCGAGACAAAACCTCCACCCACTGGAAGAATCCTCCCACTGGCAGACGCCCCAACGTCCAAAACCCCCAGTCAGTGGAACAATCTTCCCGTAAACCAGTCTTCCAGCGGGATAAAACTCCCAGTCACTGGAGGAAACGGGACGCAAATCGACCTCTCAGCGTCCGAAAAATTCCAGCGAGTGGAGAAATCAACTCGTTGGTAGACCTATCAACGTCCCGATTCCTCCAGCCGGTGGAGGAATCATCCCGGTGACGGACCTTTTAGCGGGCAAAAAATCCAGCGAGTGGAGGAAACGGGACGCTTGCCACGCTGTATGGTGTGGTGCATTTGTCTCCGAGCACTACGTGACCTGCCGTTCCCGAACCATACATAGCCTGTCGCTTCCCGAACACCGGGCAACGCCTCATCACAGACATGACATCCCGGATATGGCCCCTGCCAATTCCGAAAGGAATCCCTTCGACCAGCCACAATCGGAAAGTGGGGAATCGAGAAAAGATTGCAATTCCAACGAACACGCCCTAGCCTCTTAAAAAAGTCGCTAGGAGGCAGCTATCATGGCTTTCTGGAATTCTTATGAGGGGGAACTCCACGCATTCAGGGCGGTATTTCGAAGGCATCGCTTTGGGGCAACTAGTTACGTAACTAAGAAAGGGTTTCCCCAAATGTCTTTTAGCAAAAAGATTATCGCGGGCGTTGCAGCTGTAGCGACTCTGGCTGCCTTGGCTCCGGCAGTCGCAATGGCTGAAGGCGATGCCCCAGCCACTCAGCAGCAGACTCAGGCTGCTGACGCATCTATTACCGTAAACAGCAATGGCGGCACTTGGGCCGGCGGCGCCCGCGGCGACGTGTCGGCATCCGGCAAGGTCGGCGACAAGTTTGCGACTTTCGCGTCCCAACTTCCAACCATCTCTCGCGCCGGCTACACCTTCGCCGGCTACAGCAGAACCAAAGATGGAAGCTCCATCATCTCCAACAACGATGTCATTATCAAGAACTGGACGCAGTTGTGGGTCGCTTGGACCAAGAATGACGCCAAGCAGTTCAACGTGACTGTCAG
>CWHB01000011.1_pt3 | contig 62552 bp, 50 predicted proteins | sample 670591 | NCBI WGS metagenome assembly CWHB01 (sample SAMEA3735853, study PRJEB9488) | human gut metagenome | biome: ENVO:mammalia-associated habitat; material: ENVO:feces | place: Malawi | collected 2009-02-27
AGGCAACAATGAGCCTTGCGAAGCAAGACCATAATTGCAGGGCCACAGGCTAGCCGTTAAGCAGACAGTCCTGTGGACTGTCTGTAGGCTTAGTCTGAGTGAGGCGACAGCCGAACGAGGGTAACAAATGAGCCTTGCGAAGCAAGTCCATAATTGCAGGGCCGGTTAACCCCATATTTCAGTAAAGCGCCGTGCTTCGTTACGAAGTGCGGCGCTTTGCCGTATGTGAATCGTTTGACGATTACCTGCCGTTCACGCTTCTCACGCATTCGTTACAAAACAATCCGGCGAAATTTACCGTCCTTGCGTAGACTCAAATCCGGAACGAAGCGTTACCTATGCGACTCAAAAGAATCGAGGAGTGTCATGACAGAAGCGGCAATCACACCATTGCAACGGTTAGCAAAGGTGCTTCAACTGGGCACGCCGTCCATGTACCGCAATCATATGTATGTGAATGGTGAAAGCCTGTATTTCCCCACTGGCCGCGTGTATGGCGGTCAGGTGATTGCGCAGGCTATGATGGCCGCATCCAAAACGGTGTCGCCGTCTCGCCTGCCGAATTCGATTCATGGCTATTTCATTTCTGCCGGTGATATTCGTCAGGATTTACTGTTTGATGTGGAGAATCTGCGTGATGGCCGCTCGTTTTCAGCTCGTCGTGTAAATGTCACGCAGGCTCAGGGTTCGATTCTTACCGCCATCGCCAGTTTTCAGGAGCAGGGTCAGGAGGGCTTTGAGTTCGCCGATCCGATGCCGGAGGGTGTACCGGAGCCGGAAACATTGACCAGTGCGAAGCAGATTATGGAACCATTTGCCGAGAAGTCTTCGTTTGCCAAATATTATGCGGAAAAGTCGCCATTCGACATTCGTCATGTGACTCGTACGATTGTATTGGGTGCCGATAAGAAGAGCGCCAGCAATGATTCCGGCAAGCAGATGGTGTGGATGAAGGCTGATGGCACGGTTGATGTTCCGCAGGTTATGCATCGTGCGATGTTGGCGATGGGTTGCGATCAGGTGATGCTGGAGCCGGTGTTGCGTCGCGCTGGGTTGAGTATTGCCACGCCTGGTATTTCGTTTGCTTCGATCGATCATTCGATGTGGTGGTATCGCAATATCGATATCAATCAGTGGCATTTGTATGTGCAGGATACACCGACCGCCGCACATGGTCGGGGGCTTGGTCAGGCGAAGGTGTATACGCAGGATGGCGAGCTTGTCGCCTGCATGACTCAAGAGGTGATGATTCGCGTTCCCGAAGAGGATCTGAAAAAGTGAGGTAATCAGACTTTCGATTGTGTCGCTGATTTGGTAGCCGCGGCCGCGTAACGATTGCGTTGCGTGGCCGTTTTCATTTTCGGGCTTTCCGGACCGTCGATTGGTGGGATTTGGCACAGCCACTCCCCCGTAATACCGATGATCATATCGGCTATGCATACGATTGCCGCGATCGCGCATTCGAGGATGGCTTGGCTGTAGAACGTTGCTTCGCCATGCGGCAGGCTCATGATGAGCTGTCCACCATACCAGCCGGCCAACGCCGCTCCTGCCACGCCCAACGCTTTGCACGACACCAGTGTGGAGAACGCCTTCTGCGGGTCCAAAGGTTTCAGCTGCGCGCGTTTTTCGGAATCTGTGGTGGTGTATTTGTGGATTTGCAATGCCATATAAAGCACGACGAATCCCAGAATCGCCAACACCACGGGCACGATCCATGGAGCGCCGACTAATGGCAAACCTGAAATCTCGCCATATTTCGCCAATCCTATACCGGCCAGCAATCCTAATGCGGCAGCGAGAACGTAGCACCACCAAGGGGTTCTGCGCGCTTTCATAGCGTACCTCCGATGATCCAATTGTCGGCCAGCAGTCCCACTTGCGCGGTATCGGGAACCATGGCCAGCAGGAATGATACCGGATCCTTGCCCAGTCGCGCATCGGGATCCATGTCGAGCCATGGCGCAAGCACTGCGGCATGGTTGCGTGCGGTGGGCCACGGCACCTTGCAGTCAGGTTCGTCGCACGCCACGCCTTCCATGTCGATCAGGTCGAGATCGAGGTCTTCGCCGACAGAGGCTTCCACATTGCCTAATGCTTCAATCAGATCATGGGCGCCCATGCGCGTGGAAATCTGGATCACCGCGGCCATTTTGTCGGGGAGTCCGTCGAGTTGGCTCACATGGTAGAGGGGTGAGATGCCCTCGACTTGGTTGCCGGGAATGCCGTCCAACGTGACGATGGCCATGCGGAACTGCTGTTCGGCATCGGTTGCTGGACTGTCGAGTGAGATCACCGCACGTTTCGATGCGGGTTCTGGCTGTGCAGAAGCGAGTGCGGCCGCTTTGGCTGCGGCGGTTCCTTCCGGCAGATCGCTGGAATCGACCGCACTGTAGGCTTCACCCATATCATCCGCATCGCCCGCATTATTGGCATCGCAGGCAAGGTCGTTGGTACCGTAGCCGGTCGGGCTTTCCACCATCCAATCATCTGCGATTTCGTCGATATGGTCGCGATCGGTCGATTCATGGAGGAGTTGAGCCACGGAACCGGCATGTTCGCCCGGCAGTTCGGCATCGGGTTCGAGTGCCAGCCACGGCCCCAGCACGAACGCACGCTGCCATGCACGGGGGTGAGGCAGCGTCAGGTCCGGATCGTCGCTGCTCTGACCGTCAAAATCGATGATGTCCAGATCAAGTGTGCGTGAGGTCCAATGGTCGGTACGCACTCGACCATGTTCGGCTTCGATGCGCTGCAATCCTCGCAACAGCTCCATTGCCGATAGCTTGGTGGTCACGGAAACAACCGCATTGTAAAAGTCGGGGGTACCATCGGGCATGCCCCACGCATCGGTACGGTACAGCGGCGAAATGCCCGTAACCTGAGTGGACGTCAGTCCGTCGATCGAACGCACCGCGTCACGCAAGGTGGCCACTACATCGCCCTGATTGCCACCCATGGCAATGATGGCATGATGCACTTGCGATGCAGCCGAAATTGTTTCACGAGAACGTTCCACGGTTACGCTCACGTCGTCGAATGGCACTACGATTGGCGCACTCGGCTTATGCACGGTCACTTGCGTTTGTGCCACGGCAGGATATTCAAGAATCATATTGGCGATGCGATCCGCCAGTTTTTCAATGAGATCGACATGCTCGCCTTCGATGATGGCGACTATTCCTTTGGCGATAGCACCGTAATCGACGGTGTCCCGCAGGTCGTCGGAATGCCCGGCTGGCGCGAGATCAAGAAACAACGTGGCGTCGACGACAAACGTTTGCGCACGCTCATGTTCGAAATCAAGCACTCCGTGTTTGCCGACCGCGCGAACGCCAGTCAATCGAATCTGATCCATGCCAGCCTTTCTTTGCATATCCTAAGAGTTCCAGTGGTTTACGGCGTTGCGATATCTGCGCTGTCGGGCGCGTATCAGTCGTTAGCGAAAGCACGCCATGCATTGCCGATCGCCACCGCGTCGCGGCTTTTCTTCACGTCATGCACGCGCACGGCCCACGCTCCATGTTCGGCACAGAGGGCGCTGATGGCGGCGGTCGCATTGTCTTTGCTATCCATGTTTGGCTTGTCAATACCAGCATCGGCAAGCGCCGCGCCGACGAATCGTTTGCGCGAGGCTCCAATCAGCACCGGATACCCGGTAGTATTGAACCTCTCCAATGCCGTCATCAGCGGGAAGTTATGTTCGACACTCGGTTTGGAGAATCCAAGACCCGGATCGATGATGATTTGTGACGGTGAGACGCCTGCCTGAAGCACGTCGTCGACCTGCTTCATGAGTTCGTCATACACGTCATCCACCACGCCATTGGCGTACACGGACGTATCAGCGTCAGGCACGTCGCCTGTGGAGCCGGCAAGCCAGCCGCGCCAATGCGGCACAATGTAAAGGCTTTCCGAATGCTCGGCCACCACATGGGGCACTTCGCGGTCCAGCCGACCGCCGGACACGTCGTTGATGATTTGCGCACCATGCTCCAACGCCATGCGAGCCACCGATGCGCGCGTGGTGTCGATTGACAGCACCGCACCTTCCGGAATCAACGCACTCACGGCACCTAGCACGCGGGTTTGCTCATCTTCCTCACTGACGCGTTTGGCTCCGGTGACTCCGGGGCGAGTGGATTCGGCACCGATGTCGATGATGTCAGCCCCATCCTTCATCATCGCCTCGCCGTGCGCTTTCGCATTCGCGGGATCGAGCCACAACCCTCCATCGGAGAACGAATCCTCCGTAATGTTGAGCACGCCCATCACCAGCGTACGGTCACTATCATGAATCGATTTCATATCAATGGTCATCCGGTTTCCCCTCCTATATCCGGTTATTGTTATTTACGATTCGACTTGCCGCAGTCGCGCCGATCACGCATGCTGCGACAGGATCAGACTCATGGCTTCGGCTCGCGTCGTCGCGTCTCGCATGCAGCCGCGCACCGCCGATGTGACCGTACGCGATTGCGCCTTCTTCACGCCACGCATGGCCATGCACATGTGGTCGCATTCGGTGACCACGATCACGCCACGTGCTTCGATGCCTTCCATCAGCGCGTCGGCCACCTGTTGGGTGAGGCGCTCCTGCACTTGCGGACGTCGGGCATACAGTTCCACCAGTCGTGCAAGCTTGCTTAAGCCCGCCACTTGGCCGTTCGACGGAATATAGCCGACGTGGGCCACGCCATGGAACGGCAGCAGGTGGTGTTCGCATACCGAGAAGAGTTCAATATCGCGTACCAGCACCATTTCGTCGGTATCGACTTTGAACTTGGTTTTAAGCACTTCCTCGGGGCCGTGTCCAAGTCCTGCGAACAGCTCCTTGCAGGCACGCCCAATACGGTCGGGGGTGTCGAGCAGGCCTTCACGGTCCGGGTCTTCGCCAATGGATTTCAGAAACAGGCGTACTGCTTGGCGCACGCCTTCCTCGTCATAGCCGACAGGCCCGGCCGCATGGGCGGCACGGGCCTTGTCGTCGAAGAGGGTATCGAATGCTTCGGTATCGCTCATCAGTTGGTCAATCCTGCGCTTTTCTTCAGGGATTCGGGAATCGGAACCGGCGGAATGTTGGAATCCGGGCGCTTGCTGTCGCTCAGCCACACTTCACGCTTCGGCGCCTTCTTGACATTAGCGAAGATTTCCACAAGTTCCTTTTCGTTGAGTGTTTCCTTGACGAGCAGCTGACGTACGAGCTCGTCAAGAATCTCACGATTCTCGTTGATGACGTTCCACGCTTCGGTATGCGCGGTTTCCACCAGTTTGAGCACTTCCTCGTCGATGATTTCGGCGGTGCGTGCGGAATACTTGTGGTTCAGCGATCCAAGGTCGCTCTGCTCGTCATCGGACCACTTGATGGCACCCAGCTTGTCGGAGAAGCCGTAGTCGAGCACCATCTGACGTGCGATGTTCGTTGCCTTCTCGATGTCGTTGGAAGCACCGGTGGTCGGATCATGGAACACGACCTCCTCCGCGGTACGACCGCCCATGGCGTACGCCATCTGGTCGAGCAGCTGGTTGCGCGACATGGAATAGCGATCTTCCGTCGGCATCACCGCGGTGTAGCCGAGCGCACGGCCACGCGGCAGAATGGTGACCTTGGTAACCGGATCGGTATCGTTCATGGCGGCTGCCACCAACGCGTGACCACCCTCGTGGTATGCGGTGTTGCGCAGTTCGTCGAGCGCCATGCCCTTGGAACGGCGCTTCGGCCCCGCCTGCACGCGGTCGATAGCCTCGTCGATGGCGCGGTTGTCGATCAGCTGCGCACCGGCGCGGGCGCACAACAATGCGGCTTCGTTCAACACATTGGCCAGATCAGCACCGGTAAAGCCCGGCGTACGCACGGCGATCATACGCAGATCGACGTCAGGCACGAACGGCTTGCCCTTGGCATGCACCTTCAAAATAGCCTCGCGGCCTTCCAGATCAGGCGCTTCGACGGCCACCTGACGATCGAAACGGCCGGGACGCAGCAGAGCGGGATCAAGCACGTCGGGGCGGTTGGTCGCCGCGATGATGATCAGATTGGTGTCGTTATTGAAGCCGTCCATCTCAACTAGCAGCTGGTTCAGCGTCTGCTCACGTTCGTCGTGGCCACCGCTCATACCGGAACCGCCACGCTTACGACCGACGGCATCGATCTCATCGATGAAGATGATGGCCGGAGCGTTCTTCTTGGCCTCATCGAACAGGTCGCGCACACGGGATGCACCAAGGCCCACGAACATTTCCACGAAGTCGGAGCCTGCCATGGAATAGAAAGGCACGCCGGCCTCGCCTGCGATGGCTCGTGCCAGCAGTGTCTTACCGGTACCTGGAGGACCGTAGAGCAGCACGCCACGCGGAATACGGGCACCCAAAGCCTTGTAACGAGACGGATCCTTCAGGAAGTCCTTGATTTCCTCGACTTCCTGCACGGCAGCCTCTTCGCCGGCTACGTCGGCGAACTTGGTGGTCGGGGTCTGGCCTTCGAGCAGCTTGCCGCTGTTCTTCTTGCCGCCCATACCGAACATGCCGCCAGCACCGCCCATACGGCTCATCATGAACCAGAACAGACCAAAGATAATGAGGAACGGCAGCAGCGAGGTCAGCAGATACGTCCAAATGCTGCTCTGCTGCATGGTCGCCGTCCAGCCCTTGACCGGATCAGCCTTCTGCACGGCCTTAACCACGGTTGCGGACTGCGCGTACGTGTAGTAGAACTGCACGTTTTTGCCGTAGTTCTTCATACGCCCGGTATCAGGGTCGGTAGCGGAGTAGTCGCTCTTAAGCTTGAGCTTGACCTGCTGGGTGTTGTCTACGATCTGCGCGTATTCAACATTGTTGCCGTTGAGGATCTGCAGACCATCCTTGGTGTCAATGGTCTGGGAACCGGTTCCGGCGAAAATCTGGAACATGGTCACGGCAAGCAATGCCACAACCACAACCCACAGCCATGGGGACTGCCAGAACGGACGCGGACCGCCATTGGATCCGTTGCCGTTGGACTTGTCACCCTTGCCGTTGGAATCGTTGCCATTGCCGGCGTTATTGTTGCGTCCAAACGGATTGGTGAACGGGTTATTGCCTCCGCCGTTGTTATTCGGCGACTGGCCCGGACCAGGAAAACTCATGCCTGACCTCCTTCATAAACTTCCGGCTTCAGCACCGCGATCGAATCAAGATTGCGGTATCGCTCGTCATAATCCAAGCCGAAACCGACCACGAATTCATCGGGAATCTCACGTCCCTTATATTTCACAGAAACATCCACCTTACGGCGCGCCGGCTTTTCCAACAGCGCAAAAACCTCCACAGAAGCGGCACCGCGGCGCTTGAGCTCATCGACGAGCCACGCCAACGTGATGCCCGAATCGATGATGTCTTCTACAATGAGCACGTGACGACCGCGAACATCGGTGGACAAATCCTGTCGCACGGTGATCTTGCCGCTCGATTGAGTGCCGGAGCCATAGCTTGACAGGCTCATGAAATCCATCTCCGCGTGGATGCTCATGGCCTGCGAAAACGCTGCCAGCGTATTCACCGCGCCTTTGAGCACGCAGACCAGCAGCGGATTCTTGCCACGGTAGTCTTCACTGGCCTGAGCCGCGGCACGGTTGATGATGTCGGCAATTTCTTCTTTACTGATCAGCTCGTGATCAATGTCTTCTTGTACGTCAGCGATTCGCATGCCCACCATCTTGGCACACGCGAATGACGTGTTTCTGGCGATATGCTGAATATCCGCTGGGAAGATTCACACCTTGCTGACCATGCCAGTCGCATATCAACCTATCGATCCCTTCAACCTGCCGTGCCATGCACGAAATGCCGGCTTCTGCAAGCGAGCGCACAATCACCCGTCTTCTGATGGCAATGTCTTGCGATTGCAGCGCACGCACGTCGATGATTATATCGCCGTCGTTCACGGTTACGGCTTGTTCCGATACACGTTGCGTCACGCCGTCCAGATATGTGCGGTCGGCTTCGGCAAGCCTCGCTCCAAGCGAAAGTCTCGATACGATGTCGCTTCCCGCAAATGATTCAAGATATGGCATGAGATCGTGCCGTACGCGGGATCGCAACGGATAGTTCGCGGGAAGAGGCTCGTTTCCATCCGAATTCCCTACATCCGGCCCATTTGTGGGATCGTCCCACCAAGCAAGCCGTAAATCCTCGCAGATGCCTGTGGTTTCTTCGCGTGTAACATTCAGCCACGGGCGTAGAAAACGCACCCCGTCTCGCATGAAGGAACCGTTCATACCGCAAACCGCATCAAGGCCAGCGGAACGTAACAAACCGATGATAACGGTTTCCGCCTGATCGTTTTTCGTATGAGCCAGCAGCACGGCCGAAGCGTCGGAGCATGCGTCGACAATCGCATGGTAGCGTGCTTCACGCGCCGCAGCTTCAATGCCGATGCCGCGGGAGTCGGGCACGTCAATCGCACGAACACGAACTGGGTCAAGACCCAACGCAACGCAACGATCGGCGGTTGCCTGCGCAACCTCGGCAGAGCTTTGCTGCAACTGGTGGTCGATGATGATCGCCCCGCATCGCAATCCCAATGAAGCGCATGTTTTCGCCGCAACCGCAGCCAACGCCATCGAATCGCGCCCACCGGAACAGGCCACCATGATTAGAGGAGCGTCCGCATCTGGCGCATGCTCGCCATGACGGGCGAATCGGGCATCCTGCAATCCAAATCCGGCCGATTCCAGAGCGGCCCGTAACTCGCCGATACCCTTACGCAAACGAGACGAATACACCACGGCATCACAGCTTCGGCAGCGCGGCCACGAATGCGTCGATAGCGGATTTCGCAGCCTCGAAATCATCGGGATTATTGACGATCACGGCAAAGCTCAACGCACCCCCTTTATGACGCGACACATTGCCGGTCATGGAGGTCACTTCCCCTAAACTGCCGGTTTTGACACGGATGAGACCAGCTTCGTCGGCATCGTTCAAACGATTCGCAGCGGTACCCACAAAACCCACGACCGACAATCCTTCGGCAGCGGCGGCACCGGCGCCAGCCGCCAGATTACGCTGCTGCACGTCGAGCAAGGTATGCGCGGTGAGTTTGGAATCATCAGACAGCCCCGAACAGTTGAGCATGGTGAGGCCCTTGGTGGAGATTCCCCGCTGAGTCAGCACCTGTTCGACCGATTGAACCGCGCCGACCGGCGAATTATTGGCACCGATATGCAAAGCCAGCAATCTGCCGAATTCCTCAGCCAGAGAATTGTCGGAATGCCGAAGCATGAACGCCATGATCTCATTCAGCGATGCGGAATGCACGGCCGCGATGGGACTGGTGCCTTCGGGAACCGTTCCCTGTTCCACGGAAGAATTCACGGCAATGCCCTGTTCAGCCAAACGCTGCGCGAACACCTGCGCGGCCTCGCGGGCAGGCTGCGTACTCAAAGCGGGGTATGCGCTGAACACATCGGGATCCGCGGGATTGGCACCGTTCCAGTTGCGCCCACCATCCACCGCCATGGACGCGGTCGGCGCGTAGTACACGTGGTCCGAGTCTAGTTCTGCGATGCCGCTTGGCCAACGGTCGCTACCGAACAGGGAATCATCGTAGACAAGCGTCACGGAGGCGATGTCCCGCTGGCGCAACGCCTGAGCCGTGTTCGCGGCAAGCGTTCCCAGTCCGGCACGCCCATTGATATGTTCCGAATCGGATGCACCGGCACCGAGCAGCATGTCGCCATTGCCTTTGAGCACCAATCGCGCGGTGCCGTCCTCACGCTGTTCCAGATAGGTCTGCGTGTCCAACGTCTTACCCATGTCGAGCGTGGTCGCCGCAGCATATGCCGTCAACGTTTTCATGGTGGATGCCGGCGTATACGACTTGTCGAGATCATGCTCGGCCACCACATTGCCGGCCGCATCGGCGATGGCGATGCCATATTCGCCACCGAAATCGGAGGCGGCCGTTTCGAATTGGCTGATCAGCGCCTTCGCTGCAGCTTCATCCACGGTCTTCGAAGCGTCAAGCCCTTCGACCACCGTTGCCGCAGGAACGGCGTTGCCCGGCGTCTTGGCGGTGATGTGTTCGACTTCCTGCAGGGTAAGAACGCCCGGCAGCTTGTCGAAAATGTCGGCCACGACATAGCCGACGCACAATACCGTGGTGAGTGCCACGGAAAGCGCCACCGTAATGTATCGGCGGCGTTTCACATGCCGGTATTCAGCCGAATCATCCATGGAACAACAACACTCCAGTCATAAGCGGAAATCGAAATGAAAAATCGAAATGAAAACGAAAAAGCAGGAAACACGCAAGCCTGCGAACGAACGTCATCCCTTATGCTCGATTGGCTTCCATTCCGACTTGGCGAACATCGCCTGGAACGAGATCGGCACATAACTGAACATGTAGATCGGGAAGCTCAGCACATACGCGAACAGTTCCTTGTTGGTGGCGCCGATCTGATCGCGTTCCACAATGATCGTCAACGCGGCCAACGCCATCATGCCGATCACCGACGTCACAATGCCGGACGTCCAACTGGTCAACGAGCTCAACTGGCTCTGCCATGTCACGAATCCGCAGGTCGCGAACAACAGTCCCAGCAGAACGCGCATGATACCGATCACCGTGAACGGACACAACAACAGTGTGAAATCAACGGCGGAGAAATCTCGTTCCCTGATGGCGCGTTTGATCAAGTCCGGCCCGTAATAACGGAACACTTGCAGGAAGCCCTTGCTCCAACGCAAACGCTGACGCCAGCTCTGCGCGAAGGTGACAGGCTGCTCGTCATACAGAATCGCGGTACCGCAGTAGCCGATGCGGTCGCCGTGCAGCACGGAATCCATGGTGAATTCCAAATCCTCAGTCAAAAGGTGGAATTTCCAACCGTTATTGCGACGCATGATCTCCTGCGAGAACATGAAACCCGTACCCCCTACATGGCAGCTGTTGCCGAGCCACATGCGCGAGGCCGACAGGAATCGAGATTCACGGATGAACCACAATGCGGAACCGGAAGAGACCCAATTGTCGGACAAATTCACGGAATTGCGGTAGCTGGTGAGAATCTTGAAACCCGACTGGAACGCCTTGTTCATCTCTTCGACGTAATGCTTGTCGAGCTTGTTGTCGGCATCGAACACGAAGAACGCGTCGTACGGGTCGGATGCGCCGGATTCGTTCATCCGGTCAAGCAGATACGTCAATGCGTAGCCCTTGCCCACAAGTTCCTTGTTGAAGCGTTCGATCACATGACAGCCCATGTTGCGCGCCACTTCGGCGGTATTGTCGGTGCAGTTGTCGGCGACGAGCCAAATGTCGATCAGCTCGCTCGGGTACGTCTGCGTTTGGATGCAGGTAATGAGGTTGCCAATGACTTTCGCCTCGTTTCGTGCGGAAATCAGCACCGCGTAATGCTTGTTCATCGGTGCGTCGGGAAATTTGATCGGCTTGGTGAACAGGGAGATGAGAATGCACACCGCCTGATAGACCACACCTGCGCCGCCGACGATGACCAACAGAATGTCAAGTACACTCAGCAGTACCATTAACGCCACCTACTTCTTGGATTGTCATCCACGTTTTTCGCGCTTCCTCCAGTTTCCCGCGATTCACCGTTCTTCCGTTCATTGCCGGATTCCGGATTTTCGTTGGATTCCCGCGATGCGTTTTCGCTCTCAAGACCCCGCAATGGCTTGCGTTCCGTTTTGCTCGTTTTGCCCAACACATGCTTCGGAATGGCGACGGTTTCGTCCGATTCCAGCGATTCCTCGGAACGGGTGATATTGTACGCCTGCTCCTGCAACTGCCGCACTTCGTCGGAAATAGGCACATGCGCACTGGATCCCTGCACCGCGCGAGGCATACTGTGCAGATGCTCGCTGATCACTTCGGCGCCTTCCACCAGCTTCGACTTCTTTTCAGGCACCGGATCGTCCATCAGCGGGGAATCGACCAGCTCGTACCGCTTCGTATAGGTGCGGAAAATCGTCTGCACGGACGCGACCACCGGCAATGCGAGGAACGCACCCAACGCACCGAACAGCGAGGTGAACGCCAGCACCGCGAGGAACGCCACGGCATCGTTCACATCCATGGTGCGCTGGGAGATCTTCGGCGCGAAAATCAGATTCTCAATCTGCTGGTACACGCAAATGAACGCCAACACCACCACAGCCTGCCACAATCCGCAGCTACCCCATGCGAACAGCACCGGCAACGCGCCGCCAATATACGTACCCAACATGGGAATGAACTGCGAAACCATACCGCAGAACAGCGCCAATGGCATCCAATAGGGCACATGCAGCAACATCAGACAGATTCCGGTGAAGAACGCGTTCAGCAACGCGAGAATGGCACGGGAGAACAGGAACGACGAGATCTGGCTCTGGCTCACCGTCCATACGAACAGGAATCGCCGCTGAGCCGCCGGAGCCATCCACTGGCATGCGGCACGGCGCAGTTTCGGACCAGCCGCTGAAATGTAATACGTGGTCATGATTATCGTCATGAGGTTGATCAGGAACGAGAACAATCCCGACACTGTATTTAGCGCGGTACCCGCGAAATCGGTGACCCATGACGTTTGAATGTTCTTCAGAATCTCATTGCCGAGATTATTGATTTCAGGAAGTTGGAAATTCGCGTATTGACTGGCGAACTGGCACATCTGCTCATACAGGTCGGGCAGACCGTTCACCAATGCGATCACCTGCTGCACGAACAGGTTGCCGAACAGCGTGAACAGCACGCCGAGAATCACGGCCAGCATCAGCAGCGAGAACAACGACGCGAACGAACGTTTCCAGCCATGCTTGACCAGCGGCACCACCATCGGCTCCACCGCGAGCGCGATGAACAGCGAGACGATGATGTCGATCACCAGATATTCGATTTTGCCCCAGCTGCGCCAGCAGAAAGTAAACACCACAATGGCTATGGCGATGTATAGCAGTGCACGCCCCAACCATTCCGGCGGTTTTCGGGAATCTCCTTTGGCTGGAAACAGGGTGCCGAGATCCCAGCGCTGCTCGCTGGTGTTCGCACCGTTTTCACTCTGCGTATTGTTCAATCGCTGTTCGCTTTCGCTCATGGCTTCCCATTGTAGCGATAGGCGTCGTGTACAGGCTGAGCTATTGTGGTAGTTATGCTGAACGTTTCAATTGTCATCCCCGCTTGGAATGAAGAGGAGCGTATCGACGATTGCCTGTTGAATGCCACTAGGCAGACCGTGATGCCCCATGAAGTGATCGTTGTCGACAATCGTTCCACCGATTCGACGGTAGCTGTGGTGGAGCAGTTTATGAAAGACCACCCTCAAGCCCCTGTCCGTTTGCTGCATCAGGATGAGGAACAGGGATTGATTCCGACGCGAGATTATGGTTTGAATCACGCCACCGGCGATATTTTGGGCCGTTTCGACGCTGATTGCATGATTCGCCCGGATTGGGTCGAAGTGGTGTCCGGCATTTTCACCGAGGATCCGGAGGCCATGGGTGCCACTGGTCCGGTGATGTATTACGATCTGCCGAGCCGCCATTTTGGTTTGCGTGGGGATAATTCCACGCGCAAGCGCATTTACAAGGCCGATGGCGGCCAGCCGTTGCTGTTTGGCTCGAATATGGCGGTCCGCGCTTCAGCTTGGCGCGAAATCTGCGACGAGGTGTGCCGCGACAAGGCCGATGTGATGCATGAGGATATCGATATTTCGCTGCATCTGCTGGGCAAGGATTTGAAAACCGTGTACTGCCCGCGCATGATCGCCGGCATCAGCGCCCGCCGTATGGACACGTCGCTCACGTCGTTCAATAATTACATGCGTCGTTTCAAGAACACGTTCGACGCGCATCCACAGCATTCACGCAAGCATAAGCCGGAGATTCTGCTCACCGCGCTATATCCGGTGATGCATTTGCTGTATCCGGTGTGGCAGAAGGTGCTTGACACCGCCGATATCAATCCTGCAGAGGCGGCGTGGATCAACGAGCAGATGGATTTGGCCGAGCAGGAGGGACGTGAATGGTATGACGACACCCCTACTGATGAGGAGTGGAGCGAAAAGCACGAAGATTCCAACGATTAATTCGCATATATTCATATTGAATTGAGATATTGAAATATTTCAATTCCAACATACATAATTGTAATCGCATACAAAAATCGTGGTGTGAATTTATCCGATTCACACCACGATTTTTATGTTCTCAGCGTTGTTCTCTCACGATTCGTCGTTCGCTACGCACGATTGTCGATTCGTGAAAATTGCCGCATCACATCAGGCTCTTGTAGATGGCGAGAATGTCCTCCTGCGTGGCCTGACGGGGGTTGCCCGGCGTACACACATCGTGGAAGGCATCATAAGCCAGCGGCTCCAGATCGGCTTCGGTTGCACCGACTTCGGAGATGGTGGTCGGGTTCTTCAGATCCACGGTGAGCTTATGCACAGCCTGGACGGCCTCTTCGCGCACGGTTTCGATATCGCCGGTGTAGGCGTCCGCGATGCCGAAGGCGTCAGCGATGTCACGGTACTTCTCACCGGTATAGTCCTTGTTATATTCCATGACCGGAGCCAGCAGAATGCCGTTGGCAACGCCGTGGGCCACGCCGAGGCGACCGCCCAGCGGGTGGGCCATGCCATGCACCAGGCCGAGGCCGACGTTGGAGTAGGCCATACCGGTGATGTAGGAGGCGTAGGCCATCTGTTCACCTGCCGGAATGTCACCGTCGGCGCTCTTGGCGAGGTTCTTGGCGATCATACGGATGGTCTGCATGGACAGGCAGTCGGACAGGCTCCATGCGCCCGGAGTGATGTAACCTTCGATGGCGTGGGTCAGGGCGTCGAGTCCGGTGGCAACCTTGAGACCACGCGGCATGGAGTCGGTCAGATCCGGGTCGACGAAAGCGACGATCGGAATGTCGTGCGGGTCGACAGCCACGAACTTGCGCTTGTTGGCGGTGTCAGTGACCACATAGTTGATGGTGGTTTCCGAAGCGGTACCGGCGGTGGTCGGCACGCCGAAGATCGGCACGGACGGATTCTTGGTGTCGGCAACGCCTTCCAGGGAGAGCACGTCGGAGAATTCCGGGTTGGCGGTGATGATGCCGATGCCCTTGCAGGTGTCTTGCGGGGAGCCGCCGCCCAAGCCGATCAGGAAGTCGGCACCGGATGCGGCGAACTTGGCGACACCGTCCTGAATGCATTCGACCGGCGGGTTCGGCTTGACGTTGTCGAAGACCTCATACGGCATGCCTGCCTCATCGAGCACATCGGTGACCTTCTTGACGGTACCGGTTTCCAGCAGCACCGGATCGGTGACGATGAATGCCTTGGTGAAGCCGTGCGACTTGGCAACGCCTGGAATCTCCTTGATGGCTCCGCGACCGAAATACGCCGTCTGGTTGAAAATCATGCGATAGACCATAGTGCTCTCCTTTAAGCTACTGTGCGTTCATAGGCTTCGTCATACCTTGCCGAAGCCAACACTCCCATCATAAACCCATTTTCGACCGTTATGCGATCGACGACACCGCGACATTATGTGACCATTCTCACAAAATAAAACCAGCTGAGGGGTAAAATCATCCATCGAACAACCTGCCCTTCCGCTACGGCAGGTCCTTACGTTCGAACACCCACATGGTCTCGTCCGTGGATCTGTTGTCGGTAAGAATCGTCAACATGAACCGCTCACCGTCGTTCTTCATGTAACCGCATTGCACCGCACCTTCCGACTTGAGCCGGCTACGGACGACATCGTAGTCAAGCAGTCGCAGGAGACCTTCTTGGTATTCGGGAGCAATCCTCACATAGCAAAACTCACGTAATGCTTCGCGGAAGGAACCGCCATGACCATCAAGCATACGCTGAAAGAAATCGGGCACCATGATCGAACGCTGCGTATCGGTATTCAGATTGACTATAAATGACACCGGATAACGTACATTCAGATGTTCAAGCAGCATTTTCATATCCTCATCGCGCACCAGAATATCCTCAAGCCGGTTGTTGAGCATGCGGAGCTGACGTTTGCCTCCGCCATTGACGTAATACTGTTTCTTGTCCTGACGCATACGGATTTCCGCCTGATTGATGAGGTCCGGAAGATCCCCTCCATCATCGGATTCGGCCATGCCTACGGATATATCCCAATCACCTTCCAGAAAATCCCGACGCATACGCGCCATCCGACGCATACGCGCCATCCGACGCATACTTTGGCTCACCGTATGGTTGCAGCTGACAATCACGAACTCATCGCCTCCGATGCGGTAGATTCTGTCGTCCCCGAAGCAGGCACGCATCGCATCCGCCAGTCCGCACAACGCCGAATCGCCCTTGGCATGCCCCAAATAGTTATTGATTTCATGCAGTCCGATCATGTCGACGTACACCACCGTCAACGGCTTGTCATGCGTGGCTTGGATGTACTCCAAGTCATCATCGTAGGCATTGCGGTTGAGTAGTCCCGTAAGCGAGTCTCTGCGATAATTATCGGCATCGCCGCATGTCAATAGTCCCATGGGCAGATTCTGTCCGACCAGCACCACAGCCCAAGGATCGGATGGGGAGCATGCGTGAGTGGGAATCGCTGCGAATGCGACTACACCGGTTTTGGCCAATATCTCGCTGCGGTATAGCCCCAGCACAGTTTCCTGCCTGTATAGCCGTTCTCGGATTGAGGTCAGATTCAGATCGGCGAAGAATCGCCCGACATCGTCAGGATGCACCACCCGGTTGGCGGCCACCGCACGCATGTAGGCACCGAATTCGTCGACTTCCGGATCGGGAATCACCCCATCCCGTTTGATGACACGGTATTCGCCTGTCTCCACATTCAACCGGGATATTTCCGCCAGACCATCAGCCAGGATTTCAAAGGTGTCGGCCGCCAACGCGGAGACCCCCAACAGCACCCGGCCGTTGACAGTCACATGATTGCGATGCAGGTAATCGCACGACATATCCCAATAGTGCCGACCGTCGGCGCGTTCAGCCAACAGCGTTTCCATCTGGTTCACCGGTAGTGGAGAGTAGAAATAATATCCTTGGATATATCCGCATCCAAGTGCTTTCAGCCGATCGACCTGTTCCTTGGTTTGGGCGCCCTCGGCGATGATCATCAGATGCAGCTTCTTGGCCATCACAATCACGGATTGGATGATTTTCATGCCTTTACCGGCATTCTCATCGCTCAGTTCGATGAACTTCGTGTCCAGTTTGATCACATCGACATTAATGTCTTTGAGCATGTTCAGCGAGGAATATGCCGAACCGAAATCGTCCATCAGCACCACGATGCCTCTCGCATGCAGTTTGCGGATGGTGCCTTCCACCATGGGCAGGTTTTTCGCCACGGCACTTTCGGTGATTTCCACCTGCAATAGACGCGCGTCGACGTTATATTCGTTCAGCAGCCCGCCAATCACGTCGGCCACATCCATCTGGTTGATATCCATCATGGACACGTTCACGGAAACCGGTACCAGATTGCGTCCTTCACGCTCCCATCTGCCCAGCATCTCAGCCACGAAGCGCCATACGAACATATCCACATGGCAGATCCGCCCGGCTCTTTCCAATACCGGGACGAACCATCCTGGGGGAATCACGCCATATTTGGGGTGATTCCAGCGCACCAACGCCTCGGCTCCTACAATGGTTCCCGTCTCCGCATTGCATTTAGGCTGCAGATAGCAGCAGAATTCGCCGTTTTCGAGCGCATAATCGATGTCTTCGAATGTGAAAAAAGGCACCAGCTCGTCATTAGACGGCATTCCGCCCATTTTCGGCATGTCGGTCACGCGGTCTCCCTCTCATCGAAAAAACTATCCGTGGTATTCGCCGTTGTACTGTATCAGTGTTACGTCCTCGATACCATCAATCGTACGGATACGCTCGGCGAACGCCATATCCTTGTCGTCGCAAAACACTTCGACGGCCATTTCCACGCGTTCGCCACGCATGGTTTTGGATTTGACGAAGAATTTAGTACGTCCGAACGCACGCGTGATCTCATCGCCAGCCATATCGCCCACATAGTGGATCACCGCAATGTACACGCGCCCTTTGTCTTGATACGAGTAGAACAATGCCAACATGCCGATCATCACCAATCCGGCCACAATCACCAGCACATACATGCCCGCACCCGACGCAATACCTGAAGTAATCGCCCAGAACAAATACAGCAAATCCATCGGGTCCTTGACTGCGGTACGGTAACGCACAATCGACAATGCACCGACCATACCAAGAGAAATCACGATATTCGTACTGATGGACAATGTGACCATGCAGGTGAGCACGCACATGCCCACCAACGTGACCGCGAAACTGCGCGAATACACCACGCCCGTGTAGAAACGGCGGTACACGCAGTAAATGACGATGCCAACGATCAACGCCACCAGCAATGCCAGCGCCATTTTGGGCACATTATATTGGCTGAAGGATTTCAGCACCGACTTTTTGATCATGTCATTAACGCTCATAATGCTGTTCTTTCTCTCTTTGCTTCCTTGATTCGTAACGTTTGATTTCGGGAAATGCCAGCCGATCACAGACTGTCTTTACAGGCTCGGCACGCTCCAGCCTTCCTGCCAGTAGCCGAATCCCCGCAAATACGAGGCTTTGTCATAACAGAGCACGTATTTCGAAGCCGATGTCAGCTCCTGAGCTTTGCCAGGCAACAGATCGCGTACCATCTGCGGCAGGAATTCGGTGAATTTGACTTCCATCACCAGTTTTCCCGGCTCAAGAACGGGCAGTACCGGCAGTGTGGAGTCGAAAATATCGAATCCTCCAACCGCCGCACGCACGTTCATATCGAAAGTGACACGCACGGTACCAGCGTCAAGAATCCACGGTTCGCGCTCATAATCGACGATCACACGCGGGCGCAACACATTGCACATGCATTCCACATAAAACTCGCGGCACAATTGATGATCGCTGTCGCGCAAAAACTCGTAATCGCCGGCAAGAATGCGGTCGAACTGCTCATGGGTGAGCGGCGCATCCTCCTTGTAGATCCAACTGTCGCTTTTGCGTTTGCGTTCCAGTTTGATCACACGGTCGCTGTAATCGTAGATGCGAATACGGTATTTCTTGCGCAGCAGCACACCATCGACTTTTTCCCGATATGCGGTGTTCCAATAATCGTCGAAATACAGGCTGCGAATCATATAGCCGCCATTGCTCGCATGTTTGTCGAGACCAAGCAGCGGCGCCATACGCACGTTCAGATCGGCTTTTTGCGCGTATGAGATCAGATATTTGAGCTCATGACGGAACCGTTCCTTGGCGGTGCTCGGCGGAACGGATAATTCTTCGCTGACCCGACGTTTGACGCGCTGCAGCAGCGACGTTCCTCGATTGCCACCATCATTGAACATTGGCATCCTCCACAATGCTGCCGCCGGCTTTCACATAGAAGCACTTGGTGCCATAGATCTTGTTGCCGTTGGTGATGTAGTAGTCAAACGCGTCCTGAGTCTCGCCTGATGCGTTGCGTACGCTCACTTTGATGAAGTACTGGCCTTCACCGGGCATGTCCATCACGGCTTCCGGCAATACGAGGTCGCTCTGTGTGAACACTACATCCTTACCTTCGTAATCCTTGGACACGGTGACGGTATAACGCAAATCCTCATCGTTGAAATCGTAGGAGACATCCCAGTTGAGTTTGAGCTTGCCATTGGTAGGGGTAGGTGTGCCGATGTAGAACGGCATGGGCTTGTTGAACCCGGTTTGGTATGTCTGGTAGTTCTGTTCGATTTCACTGTGCAGCTGGTTCGCGATTACATCATATTGGCTTTTGGTGACGCCTTCATGCATGGAATCAGGCATTTTCCACACATATTGTTCCGTAATGCTGCGGTAATGCTTCACCATGGAGTTGATGCGATTGGCATTCATGTACTTATATTCGTCTTGTATTGCCTTGTCGAGCGCAGTTCGGAACGACTTGGTCTGCAAACAGCGGCTAAACAGCATGTTGCCCCAGTAGTTGCTGATGCCGTTCTCCCAGCTTTTGCCATCGGAACGTTGTTTGATCTCATATTCCTTGCGCATGAGCATGCCGTCGTTGTCCCAGTCAAGCACGTAGAAGGTGTCGGAATTCGTGGGACTATACAGGTACATATTGCGGCTTTGCGTATCGATATTGCCGGTCAACAGCTGGAATGCCATCCAGTATGCGAGATTTTCAGTATCGAAATATTTGCCGAGAATGTCGCTCATCGGCACTGAATAATCGTTGAGCGCGTTCAACATGGCAATCAGTTTGGTATGGTCGTTGTCGCCTTTGATTTCCAGTTTTTCTTCGAATTTCGTCTGATCGTAATCGGGATCGTCGGCGAGTTTGATCACGTCTTCGTCTCGATGGAATTCGAAATAATTGGCCTTATACAGCTGGCCATTCTTATCAAGTCCGTGTGCTTGCAATGCGGTTTTGTTGAGCTGTTCGACCTGCGTATACAGACCGTAATCGTCAAAGGAATCCGATCCGCTGGTCTCGTCTTTCACATACAAGTGCACGAATTGCGTGCGCAGCCCCATCATCTGGTCGATGCCTTTGATGAGATCAAAGGCCATTTTGTTACGGAAACGCAGACCTTCACCCATATGCTTGTTCAATGCGATGGTACGCTGTCCACGCCACTTGCCTTTGCCGCTTTTCAACTCGATCTTGTAATTCTTCTGCTCGTTTTTACTCGATGACTGACCACGTACCTGCACGGTGGCGTTCGGCGCGCTTTCGCCAAAACCAAGCTCCCCGGAAACCGGCCCCTGTTCGTCGCCGACCTGCAGCAAACCATTGACCTTGTAGCGTCCAACGCCCATTGCGGCATAGTCATCAACGGAATACTGGTTGATTTCACTCCAGCTATGGTCGGTTCCTTCCGACGAATTACCGCGCGATACCGTCAGATACATGGTTTCCACGCCGCTGTCGTCATACACCTTGTATAACGATTCGTTGTCGCGCAAGTGTGCGCCGTCGATGCTTTGTTCAGCGCTTTTCTTGACTTGCTCATGCGTCTGCGTTGAATCCGATGATTGCGATTGTTCATTATCGCTGGGTGATGAAGTCGCACACCCAGCGCAGGAAAGCACCATCAGCATTGCCGTCAATGCCGCTATTTGCTTGACAAGCGTGGTAATAGCTTTTGTGTTGCGTCGATTCCACCATGTCATGATTTACGATTCCTCCCCGATTGTATTGTGCGCTTCTGTAATGTTCGTCCCGCACTCGCGCCGCACGTGCCTCTTATATTCCGTGCGATGCAGTGATTGATCGATTCGTTGTTCGCCGTGTTCAAGCAGTATGCCCAGTTCGGTGAAACGTCCACGTTTCGTCTGTGCCACAATCGGCTGCTGCCCCAGCACTCGGTATGGCAGATTGTCGGTGTATGAGGCGAGCCGGAATGTCGCATAAATAGCGAACAGCGACGCTCCCATCAGAAAACCGAAGCCGAACAGTGTAGTAGTGAAGAACTGTCCGATCACCGTGAAAATAACCGTCGACCCGGCGAATAATGCCGATGCAGTCAACGCACCGGAATAATCGGTGAAGTACAGCAGGATCAGCATTACGGTATTGCCGACCGCATACAGCGCATATCCGACGCATAGCACACGAAAATATCCATGCATCGCATCATTGAAACCCAAAGGAAGCGCGTTCAGCGCTGTTTTTTCCAACGAAATCACGGCAGCGGTCACCAACAATTGCTTCAACGCCGTGTAATGCAATTCTCGATTGAGCACAGCCAGCATTTCATTTTCTGCAACGGTAATGTCTTTAACCGTGCCACCATCGTTGAGCAGACTGTAATACGAACGATATGTCGGATAGAAATTCACTTCCACCGACACCACAAAATTCACCGTGGTGATCAGAATCGTTAAAAACGCAAGCATGGCGGGCACATCGTAATATGGCGCACCATAAAACAGACCCTTCACTTTGATGCCAAGCGGCCCACACCAGGTGATCACCAAATGGGCGAACAAGCCAATGGTGGTAAACAATCCGGTCAACGCCAACGGCAGAAACTGGTCAACCCATTGCAGAAACAGCCACGGATTCTCACGACTTTGCGGAAAATACCGATGCAACAGCAGCACATCCCACACCAGCATCACGCCATAGCCAAGCACCACCGCAAACAACAGCGATTCCACCGGCGGAAACGCCAACGCAAGCAACACGCATGACGTAATAAACGCCACCAGCACTGCAGCAGCAAAAGAATACAAAATGCTTTTGTAATCTTTAATGGCCGTCAAATAACTCATCGCATTCCAGTTAACGACCATTTCAAGAAACAGCCATAAACACAACGTGCCCTGCATCAGCGTGGCTCCAGAAAACAGCAGAAACACCGTGTACAACACCGCGCCCACTACCAACATGATGTCGGTAGACCCCCAAAACGATGGCAGAATCATCTTCTCATCGTGATCAAACAGCATATCCGCCAAAAAACGTGTGACCGGCATCGACAGAAAACTTGTCAACACCAATGAGGCAAGCAATGTGTATGTGATCATGCATACGAGCAGATCACGGTCGGGGCGCCCCACCTGCCACCAACCGCTCACAATCAGCACGCCAAACTGCAGAAGCACGCCCAGCAGCATCGGGCCTGCGCAAATCACACCGGCATAGCCGTAGGCTCGCAGCATTGCCATCAAGCCCCTACGATGGAACAGTTTCTTCAGTTCAAATCCAATACCAGCCATATCAGCGCTCCAATCCGAACTGATCCGCGGTATCGCTATACAGCCTGCGATAATCGTCAAGCATGCGCTCATGCCGATAATAGGCATTCACACGATCGCGGCCGATCTGCCCCATGGTTTCACGCAACACGCGGCTGGAACACATGCGTTCCATCGCCCCGCTTAAACCTTCGCGGTACATGGGAGGCACATAAAAACCGGCAGTGCCGAAATCATCGCCATCCTCACCTTCCAACAGTTCACGGCAACAGCCGACATCAGTAGTCACGCATGGGCGTGCGGCTGCGAACGATTCCAACACCGACAACGGTTGGCCTTCGGAAATGCTGGTTAACACGGTGAAATCAAGCTTGCGCATGTATTCCACCACATTCACACGGCCCGTGAATTCAAGATTGCGCACGCCCAACTGTTCCACAAGCTCATAGCATTCGTCGGCATACTCCTGATCGTCAACACCGCCGAGAATATGCAAACGCACATTGTCAACGCGAGATGAAAGCTCATGAAACGCATGAATCAGGGTTTTCACGTCTTTGATCGGCGCCATGCGCACCACCGCACCGATATCAACCCAACCATCGTCGGGTTTTAGAGGAATATCGCAAAAACGTTCGTATTGAATGCCGTTGGGAATAACCTGGCAGGCGTCGGCGGGAGCGCCCATACCGATTTGGATAAGACGGGCACGACCGAACAAACTAGTGATACGCCATGCACGCCGGTAGATCTGTTCCGAAAGCATGTAGAAGAAACGAATCCAACGCGGACGGAAAGCCGGAAGCACCCATTCGGCGGAAATAATCTCCTCTTCACGTTCGCGCGTGTAGATACCATGTTCCGTAAGCAATACCGGCGCATGGTTGATGGAACCGCCCAAACAGGCTAGCAATCCGCCATATCCGGTGGAAATCGCATGATAGATTTGCGCTTCCGGCACTTCGCTGCCCATCAGGTATAACACCGGCAGCAGCATGGAGCGCGCAGTATGGAAAGCATCCGCATAGGCCACATACGGGTATTCCTCCATGCAGATTTGCGTGAACAGGTCAATGAATTCACGGCTTTGCAGGAACGACAACGGATGCACGCCTTTGGTGTGGAACAGGTTGAACAGCACATCCCAGTCCGGGCTGCCAAGATTCACCAGTTCGCGCAATGACCGCAATTCCTCTTCGGTGAACGACACTTGCGCGCGTTCACCGCTCAGACGTAAGGCGTCGTCGAGGAACACCTCATGCACTTCTACCACATTGCTGGGCAGGTCATATACGAATTTGCCGCGGTCTTCGGCTTTGGCGCCGATCACCCACAATACGAACTCGTGCTCTTTCATCGCTTCGATATAACTGTGCATCCATGTGGACACGCCACCATGCACGTACGGGTAGCATCCTTCCAAAACCAGGCAGATTCTCATGCCGCTCCCCCAGCCTTGCGTTCGATATGAACTGTGGCGCTCGTGGCTTTGAGCAGATACAAGTTGCCGGTCAGCTTGGTGAGGCTTCCGCCACGAACCCTGCCAGGCGTACCATTACTGGCACGGAACATCAGCCACCCTTGATCAGTGAGGTTGCCAAGTTTCAGATCCCAACTGGTATCGGTTGTTTCCATCGAAACCGTCAATCCTGAGAATCGTTGCACCGCCGCAGCGCATTCCGTTCCAGTCTGCATACGAATGGATGGAGCCGATTGTTCCAACCAATCCAAATAATCTTCCAATCCCTTGCGATAGGTTTCCCAACCTTCTTTCGCACCACGATCTTCATCAAGCAGATCGTCGGGATGCATGAAGTGCGTGCTCACATAGTGCATGTTCAATTCGGAAACCGCGGCAAGACGCATGTACGTGTCGCCCACCATGCCGCCGGACACGATACGTGGAGCCTCCACCATGCCATCGGCCGCAACACCGAACTCCTGTATGTACGGCAAGGAACTGTCGGAAGGCATATACGTACTAGCGATGGCGCGAATCTGCGGCACATCCTCGCCTATGATCTTTCGTGCCTCTTGGGAGAGGATATTCGACGGCGGCACGTATACCGACGATGTTGCGGCCGGCAATACGTCTTTCTGGAATGCGATCAGTTCCTGCAATGATGCCACAATGGCTTTGCGATTCGGCCATTGCACGTACACGTATTCTTTGCTGTAATGCGTGTTCGGCAACACCAACGGCTGATGGTTGTACCCGTGATATCCGATTTCGCCGTTTTGCCGAAGCAACAATCCTCCGTAATACTCGAATTGTGTGTTATCCGTCTGTCGTACCGGATCATCCTTGGTGTCATCGCCGTAATTCTCAATCATCACACCGGTGAAACGAATACCGTACCGTTCCGCAAGACGCACCAAATCCGGCCACCATACTTGAGAATAGAATTCAGAAATACTCATGTTGTAGTCACGTTTGATGTATTTGCCATTGCCAGACGGTACCGGAGAGGGAAAATCATCCAAGTAGAACGCCGCGCTGTTAATCACCGGATAGGCCATGGCAGAACCGAGCAGACTGAACGCCGAAGCGTAAAATCCTCGAAACACCTTGCCGTAAATGCCGATATTGCACATCACAGCCGTTCCTGACTCCACCGCGTTCCTCCACACCAATGGCGTCCTGCCATTGCTACTGACCGCTTCCACCTGTGCACGATCATTCAATGCGACGCTCAGCGACGATTTGAACGGGTCACTGAATGTGTATGTCTGGCCGCCACCCAACATAAAATCTCTGGACGGTGTAATGCCTTTAGTCGCCACATATTCGTATGTGGACGATTCAATGCCGATCTGCGGGCCGATTACGTCCAAATAGCCGGTTTTTTCGGGAGTCATGGCAAACATGACTCCGCCGCCCTTTTTGGCCCATTGCATGATTTGCAGCACATGCTCGCCCAGACGGTCGAGATTAGGCATGGCCACCACTATGGTGCTGTAGTGATTCAACGCTGGAAATTCAGCGTTTTCGTCAGCCACGTCAACCGTAGTGGTAGGGACTTTCATATCAAGCAGAATCTGGTCGAGCATGGCTTCGGCATCGCTGACACCCTCCTGCGAACTGTCAACCACCAACAGATTCGTGGCTTTTTGTCCAGCGATGGCATTGGCAGCAGGAATGGCTTTGGCTCGATCCAAATACGTGATGTCGAACCGCGTGGCACCATAATGCACGCCCAGGCTTTCCACCAGCAACACCAATGCAATGGCCATAAACACAGCCCACACTTTGACCAAACCTTGCCAGCGGAATCGCTTCCACTTGGCCAACACGTCTGACAGGAATCCTCTGATCATGCGCGTTCAGCCTCCTTGGCTCCAGTCCAGAACCGCAGCGTGCGTCTTCCTTGGCCACCGAGATAAATATGCTTGCTTTCAATCTGCTGAACGGTTTGACGCAACGCATCGCCATCATTGCGTGCGGCATCGAGCCGTAGACGCATCAGCCATACATCGCCTTGATCCGGCCACCGTTCCATAGCGCCGTCAATAGTGTGCGCGGCATCATCAAAGAGTCCAAGATCGATCTGCATTTGCGCAAGACGGCACGCAACATAATAATCGTCATGTTTACGAAGTCGTTCCTGCAATACTTCGGCATATCGCTGCTTCTGCAACTGCAATGCGTATCCTTGCGCAATACCGGAATTGACATATCGTTCCAACGCATCGCAATAGCGTTCCAACATCGTTTCGGAATTTCGATGCTGCAGATAATCGTTACGGCAGCGTTGCAATGCAAGGTCTTCTTTGGCACTGATCTGCGCCATGGCGGTAGCCGCATAATGCACGACTTCCACATCCTCATTCAGTCTGGCCTGCGACAGCACATCGATATAACGGCTGGGATTGTCGTTGAGAATGGACATCACCAGACTGCGCCGCTGACTCGAATCGTTGACGATCAGTGCCTCTTCCAACGGCACTGTATTGGCGAAATCGGCTCGTTCCTCAACCAGGATGCTTCGACGTTCCTCATCATCCACACGCATTTGCTCAAGCCCCGGAGCCGTGTGCTCGCCGGCGCGAATCAGCGTGCGCATATGCAGCATCAGCACACATAACGCCCCCCCCCATGGCACCAGCAGCATGAAAGGAAGCAGCCGCCCCTCCACGCGAAGCACGCCAACGCGAGACAACACGCACAGCAGCACGCATATCATTACATGCACGGCGATAAGCAGCATCGCCATCACCGTCGCGTTCACACTGTGCCGCCTTCATGCGATGCGGAGTCATTCGGTGCAGCGTCACTGCGCGGCGTTTCATCCGCTTGCGACTCGGCAGCTACTTGTTCCGAAGCCTCAGCCAGCAACGAATCTTCCTCGTGGTCTGAAACCAGCTTCGCATGCAATCCAGCCTGGGTCAAACGACCGTTGATGATCGGCAGCTCATGCTCGCTGACCTGATCCATGAGCACATACACATTGCCGTCCTGCAGCACACCGGCCTCATCCGTTTGACGAATGGCTCCCCTCAGGCGGCTACCATCGTCTTGCCAGGCGTCTTCCACACGCAACAGCAGATGATTGCTCATATGATTGCGCTTGAGCTCGTTTGCAGCCAGCACTTTGGGCAGGAACGCCTGAGTGTTCAAGAATTCCGTGCCGGGCACCAGCATCGCCTGCCGCGCAACATTCTCATAATCGAAGGCACGCACCATTGCGGATTCCACCAAGCCGCACATGATGGTGAACAGGTTCTGGAAGTACAGGTTCATTTGGTCGGGCTGGGCTTTGGCAAGCACAATCACCACGGCCAGCCTGCCATTGGCATGCACGCCCGCCGCATACATTGGAAGGTTTTGTTCGAGATTGCGGTTTACCCACAATCCGCCATGATCCAAGGCCGTAACAATGTTGGCATAATTCTCAAGCAGCGCCGATTTACTGAATAAGGATTCGGTCTGCGGACTCGCGGCCATCAAATGCGCGAAACGACCACCATTATCGATTCGGTAAATACCGAAACTATCGCCGCCCAACGTATCTTGCATAATGCGAATGGTCGCGTAATACAGCTTTCGAGGCAGCACTTCGTCCAATTCACGGGTCATCGCATACATTTTGCCGAAACTGTCGCGCCTGCCGATAATCTGTCCGCGCAACATACGACGATCATCAAGCACATCGTGGTACAGGTCACGCAGGAACGCAAGTCGTTCACGCAGCAAACTGTTTTCGTCACGCATGAATCGCAGGTTTTCGCGATTGCGCATCTGTACATACCCGCATACTGCGCCCGCAACGAAATACACCACAAACGTAATCCAGTTCGACGTATCGTAAAACAGTGGCGCGAATGACGCACCGTTCGACGCGTACGACAACGCCATGCCGGCACATGCGAGCGCGGCCGCGAACACGCCTGCGTTCAGTCCGTACATCGTGCCGACGATCACCACGAAAAACAGGCGCAAATCCACGGTTCCCAGCTGACTGTTGCCTTGTATCGCGGAACGAAGCAACTCTTCCAGCATGAACGTGACGCAGATTTCAAATGCGATCCATGGTTTCGAATGGTTGCGCAGAAAATCCCAGATCAGGTGCTTTTCGGACTGTTCCCGCGCACGCGCCTCTTTCCAGCGTTGCAGCACCAGGGGAAGATCCTGTTTGAGCGAATATCGCGGCGACCAGCCATAACGCAGGCGCAGCGCATGGTCGTCTGCTGGATAATGCTGTGACCTGTCTTCGCCGAAAGACACCGACAATCCGGGGAACGCCTCGCGAATCATGTCTGCCAAATCGCCGTACGTGAAGTCAAACATGTTGGGCACGTGGAATACTTCGCTTTCAGCGGTCCAATCGTCGAACATGCGGTAGATCAGTTCGGCAAGATCGTCGGCGCAGAGAAAGCATGTCCGCTGCTGTTCGCGTTCGCGGAATGAGATCGACCCTGCTGACGCCTGTTCGAACAGTCTGCCGAAATATGCGGTTGCCCCATTGCGTTCGGGTGCATACAAGTATGGGCAACGAATGATTTTCGCTTCCAGACGGTAGGTGCGCGCGTAATACAGGCAGAGTTCTTCCGATGCTCGAGACATCAGGCTTTTGCTGGTATCCCGTACGTCGGCGTTTTCCGGATAGGTGAATTCGGATTCGGGGCCGCTGACCATCAGCATTTGCGTTTGCCTGTTGCGAATGGCATGCAGAAGTCTTCGCAATGCTCCCAGATTGCCGTCTCTGTCGCTGCGTGGGGTCAGATTTTCGGAAAAGAATACGATGCGATCAAATTCGTATGTGGTGATGGTTTCGGCAAGGGTGTTGGCGTCAGACATGTTGACGATTCTGAGACGGTCATTGCCGTCTACGGTGTCTTCTCGTTCCGCTATCACCACATGGTCTCGGGGAAAGGCATGCTGAATCCACTGTTTGGTGATGAAATCGGTATTACCGACCAAAAGCACTTCCATGCTACCGCCCCAGTGAATACTCCCTTAACGGGGTTATGGCATAGCTCTACCCACAAACCCTCCATTGTTCCTGTCTTACGGTATTCCAGTGTAATCCGCCAACAGACAAATGCACCCCTCAACGGGGGTTTCTTGGTCATTGCTAAGTAGCGCATAAGATGACACACCCGTGCGGGGCATTGATACGCCCACATCACGGATTCAGCAAGACTTGAGATTAAGAGAGCCATGACCGAAGAGTCTGCTCCTTCAAAAAGTCATGGCCTCTCTGCAGTCAGTCCGCCGTAACTTTGGTTCCTATATGACTAAAAAGTGACGAAAAACAAAAAACCTCGGAGATTTCCGAGGTTTAAAGCCATGGTGGCTCCGAGCGGCATCGATCCGCTGACCTAACGATTTTCAGTCGTTCGCTCTACCAACTGAGCTACAGAGCCATGAACAGGAATCTGTTCGAGCGACCCCGGCCGGACTTGAACCGGTGACCTCCGCCGTGACAGGGCGGCGCTCTAACCAACTGAGCTACGGGGCCATTGCCACCTTGTTACCAAGGTAAGTACCCCCTGAGAGAGTCGAACTCTCGTTGTCAGATTGAAAGTCTGGTGTCCTAACCGTTAGACGAAGGGGGCGCTTTCAGCGTTTCCGCTTGACAACTCGCTTAACTATACGCGAATCATCAAAACATGCAAGTCTCGGCGTGTCGCAACGTTGCACAATTGCGGAAACCATGCTGTTCACATGTTGAAAATCGTTGAAACAAAGCCATTTCATCACATGAACAGCACAACACGAAGCCTCATACGCGGCGATAGGTGAAGTCATGAATCACACGACCGGCAGCAAGTCCTTTTTTCTCGAAATTCGTCAAAACTCGACCAGAAAAACGCTCGGATTCACTGAAATCGGCGTGTCGCAGACTTGCGGCTTCGTCGGCATTTCCCTTGCCGACATGCTCAACCGGCAGACTCACCGTCAACGTGCCGTAATTATGGAATCCTTCAATACCATCCATGACCTCATGCACATGCAATGCATAGTCTTCAATATCGGTAGCGATCCGCCACACCCCTCCAGCCCGCAGCGTGCGATGAATCTCACCGGCAAGCTCCGGTTGCACGATGCGGCGCTTGTGATGACGCATCTTGGGCCATGGATCAGGGAAGAAAGTCCACACTTCTGCGATCGAGCCATCTGCGGCGGCCTTGAAGAGTTCGGGAGCGTTGACCTGTGCGATGCGCAGATTGGCAAGGCCTTGCTTGCCCGCAAGCAGCATGGTGTGCGCTACACCCGGATCGTAGACTTCAAGCGCCAGAAAATTCATTTCTGGGTGTTCAGCGGCCGCGGCAACAACGTTTTCACCCTGACCGGTGCCGATTTCCACAATCAGAGGATTGGCATTGCCCCACGCTTCCGCAATATACGGCTGGTCGAACACCAGATCGTCTCGCACGTCAAGGGAGCCTTCACCTGCATTGATATTCAAAAGATAGGTATCGGCATAGGCATCCCATGCGCGCTGCAAGCGTGCGTCGAGCCTGGCGGAACGACGCACGAAGGAAAGCACCTTGCGCCCATACAAGGCAGGACGCTGACCAGCATCAGCCTGTAGTTCACCTTGCGTTTTTGACATGTTTTGTTCGTTTTCGCCGTTTACTTGATTTTCAGTCGGCGTGTTCGCATCTTCTTGCATACCCTATTTATAGAGGAAACGCAGGAACGGAGCGATTATGTGCGTTACTGTTCATGTGTTATACTCAAATTGTTCAAAAAGTAACAAACTAGAGCAAAAGTGAACAACGTTCGTTGAACGTTCGTTTTTCGAACCAAAGCGCTTTATCGCTCATTTGGAGGAAAGGCCAGAACATGACAGTTCTCGTCACTGGTGGGTGCGGCTACATCGGCGCCCACGTCGTCCACGCTCTTCATCAGGCCGGCGAACAGGTCGTCGTCGTTGACGATCTGAGCTACGGCAAGCCAACCCGCATCGAAGGCTCCCGCCTGTACGGCATGGACATCGCCGCTCCGGGTGCCGGCGAACGTCTCGCCGAAATCATGAAGGCCGAAGGTGTCGACTCCGTCATTCACTTCGCCGCCCGCAAGCAGGTCGGCGAATCCGTTGAGAAGCCGCTGTGGTACTACCAGCAGAACATCAACGGCATGCTCAACGTGCTCACCGGCATGCGCGACTCCGGCGCCAAGAAGCTCGTCTTCTCCTCTTCCGCAGCCACCTACGGCGTTCCGCCGGTCGACGTGGTGCCGGAAGACGTCGTTCCGATGCTGCCGATCAACCCGTACGGCCAGACCAAGCTGTTCGGCGAGTGGATGGCTCGCGCCTGCGAAGAGCCGTATGGCATTCGCTTCTGCGGTCTGCGCTACTTCAACGTGGCTGGCTGCGGCCCGGTCGAGCTCGAGGATCCGGCAATCCTGAACCTCATCCCGATGCTGTTCGACCGCCTGAAGAAGGGCAAGGCTCCGGCAATCTTCGGCGACGACTACCCGACTCCGGACGGCACCTGCGTGCGCGACTACATCCACGTCTCCGATCTGGCCGACGCCCACATCGCCGCCCTGAAGTATCTGGACCGCGACGAGCGCAAGTACGATGCCTTCAACGTCGGCACCGGCGAAGGCACCTCCGTGCGCCAGATCGTCGATGAGGTCAAGAAGGTCACCGGCCTGCCGTTCGAAGAGACCGTCATGGCCCGCCGCGCAGGCGATCCGCCGCACCTGATCGGCTCCCCGAAGCGCATCAACGAAGAGATGGGCTGGCACGCACAGTACAACGTGGAAGACATCGTGAAGTCCGCTTGGGCAGCATGGCAGGCCAATCCGGAACACCATATCGACGTCGAAACCTGGAAGCAGACCGACTGATTTCAACAAGACGTAGTGTCGTGAGCGACAACACGGCACCGCAAATGTAATGGCCGGTCGTATATGAGAAGTTTTCCCCTCATATACGACCGGCCGTTGCTTTGTTTTCTCGCTATTTCCGATTCCACAAACATTTTCTTTCGCCGATCCATGCAAATATTCGCCGATGACACGCCGCAATTTGCACAATGGCGACTTTGCCGTAATATATACATCTGTTGCCAGTCGCAAGACTGAAACAACGGCCCCGTAGCTCAGTTGGTTAGAGCGCCGCCCTGTCACGGCGGAGGTCACCGGTTCAAGTCCGGCCGGGGTCGCTTTTTTATTTCTTTTTTTAATTCTTTTCAAACATCTTTTTGAGATCGCCGTATTGCGGTTGCCACACAAGTGTATATCTCATACAAAAAAGCCCGGTTCAAATAAACCGAGCTTTTTCAATCGCCTCGAATGTCACATTCAACATAGGTTCAGAGCCGCTGCTCGACCCAATCGACGATGAACGGAGCCACTTCCTCAATCTGATCGATTGCCACTTCGAATTCGTGGGCGCCACCATACCATGGATCGACCAGATCAATCTCGCTTTCGTAGCCTGCAGCAGGCTTGGCAAGATTCGGATCGAAACTACGGTACATGTGCACGTTCTCACGCTTGGCCTGCGGAAGCTGACGCAACAACGCACGCATGTGGGAAGCGGTCATGGGCAAGAACAGGTCGGTGCGCTCGATCTCATCACGAGTGATGCGGTGCGCGAAATGGTGCGCCGGAAGCTCATATCCACGCTCACGCAACACCTTGACGGCGCGACGATCGATCGGATTGCCGTATTCCTCATCGCTGACACCGCTGGATTCGACATTGACCTTGTCGGCGAGCCCACGACGCTCGAATTCGGTGCGCAGAATGATCTCGGCCATGGGAGAGCGGCAGATGTTGCCGGTGCACACGGTCATCACGGTATACATGGGTTTACTCCTCGTGATTTCTTTCAAAGGTTATGAAACGGAATCCGGCGATGTCGTCGGAACCCTTCGTAGTGCCCTGCCATACGCCTTCCTCGGCCATCTTCCATGCCCCGGATTCCACCAGGCCTTTGATGTCAGGCGCATAGGTGTCGGCGTCAACGTGCATGCTGATCTGCGTCACATATGCCTTGTCCGCAAACGGCATCGCCTCGTGGTACAGCTGACCGCCACCGATGATCCAGATTTCGCTGCGGTCGAGACCATCATCCGGAATGGCTTCCTGACGGGCCAGATCAAGCGCATCATCCAAACTGTCGACCACGGTCGCTCCAGGCGCCCTATAAGACGAATCGTGCGAAACCACGATATTGTCGCGATTCGGCAACGGACGATACTTCGGGCTCAGGGATTCCCACGTCTTGCGCCCCATGATGACCGGATGCGAGACGGTAAGCTCCTTGAAACGCTTCATATCTTCGGGCAGATGCCACGGCATACCACCCTCGAATCCGATGGCGCCGTCATGACCTTCCTTGTCACAGGCCTGCGCCCAAAGCAGATTCACCGAGAACGTCTTGGGGAAATCATCACCCCAATCCTCCTCGTTCTCAAGCCCGGCAAGTCCGGGCTCGGGTTCGTGATAGCCACTGCGGCTACTGTCATGCTCCATTTCACTCACTCCTTGAAGTCGAACTAGGGTCAGTAGTCTAACGTCTGGCGACGACTCTCAGACCGCCACCGGCGCCTTGATGGTTGGATGGTGCCGGTAGCCGACGATTTCAAAATCACTGTAATCGTAATCGAACAGAGAAGCGGCTTTGTTAATGCGGATCTGCGGATACGGATATGGATCGCGGCTCAACTGCTCCAGAACCTGATCGATGTGATTGTCGTACACATGGCAGTCACCGCCCGTCCACACGAACTCCCCCGGCTGCAGTCCGGCCTGCTGGGCGATCATCAGCGTCAGCAACGAATAGGATGCAATATTGAACGGCACGCCAAGGAACATGTCGCAGGAACGCTGGTACAGCTGGCATGAAAGCTTGCCGTCCGCCACGTAGAACTGAAACAGCGCGTGGCATGGCGGCAACGCCATATTCTCCACTTCGGCCGGATTCCAGGCGGACACGACCATACGGCGAGAATCCGGATGGTTCTTGACCAGATCGAGCACATTGCTGATCTGATCGATGGTGCGATTGGGATCATCAGGCGTAGGCGCCGGCCAGCTGCGCCACTGCGCACCATACACGGGGCCCAAATCGCCGTTCTCATCGGCCCATTCATCCCAAATATGCACATTGTGTTCCTGCAGCCAACGCACGTTTGTGGACCCCTTCAGGAACCACAGCAGCTCATAGGCGAGTCCCTTGAAAAACACCGTTTTCGTGGTGAGCAGCGGAAAATACTCGCTCAGGTCGAATCGCATCTGCTGACCGAACAGGCTGATGGTGCCCGTGCCCGTGCGATCGGACTTCAACATGCCCTCCGTCAGGATGCGACGTACCAAATCCTCATAAGGCATAGGAATGTCGGTTTCCGGGCGTGCCGGAATGCGAGTACGAATATCAGCAAGTTGTTCAGGTGTCAAAGCCATGCTTGCAAGCTTAACAGCACAAAATCGCAGGTCAAGCACATACGCCCGCGCGTTGATGGTTCCTGCGCTTTTCGGAATGCTTCACTGTGAATGAACATCGATGGATTACATTAGGTATGTAGGCGAGGAGCGAATGGCGCTCCCGGCAAGACGATGAGGAGTTCACCATGGGCAAGAGACTGTGGGTCGAGCGCAACAAAGACGGTTCCTGGGATGCGTTCAGCGAGGATGGCGCGCATATCAAGTTCGGCAAAGGCCGTGGCCAGTTCACGCCTGGCGACCTAATGAAAATCGCTTTGGCCGGCTGTGCCGCACTGTCGAGCCAGTTCGCCGTCGAGCATACGCTGGGCGAGGGCAAGGGTGCGAAAATCGTTGTGGATGGCACCTATGACGCCGACAACGACGCTTATATCGGTTTCGACGAACAGGTGGTCATCGACGCTTCCGACGCCGGTCTGAGCGACGAGGATGCCGAGAAATTCAAGGAACGTGTCACCCGTCATATTGACAAGGGCTGCACGGTGAAGCATACGTACGTGGAGAAGACTCCGGTCCGTATGAACGTCACCATCAAGCACTAACGTTTTCTTTGTAAGAGTTTTTTAAAAAATAAATGGCGATTGCAGCGCCGTGAAAAGCGCCGCAATCGCCATTTTTTATATATTTATTAAATATTTACTGACGTTCCGGGTCAATCTTGGTTTCGATGGCTTCGACCACTTCCGGCTCGGCCTTGGCGACCGGCACCTCTTCGACACCCTTGATATCGTCGAGCGCCTTCGGCTTGACCTCGGCCGGCGAACTCGGAACCGTGTCAAGACGGGTTTCCGCAGCCTCGACATACTTGCGGGGCACCACATACACCGGGCCGACCGCATGCTGCAGCAAGCCTTGGCTGGTGGAGCCGAGCAGTAGACCAGTGAAGCCGCCGCGACCACGGGAACCGACCACGACGACGTCGTGATCGTAGCTGGCCTTGGTCAGCGCGCCAACCGCCGGGCCAGGCACGATCTGCTTGTTGATCTTCAAATCCGGATGGGCTTCCTCAAGCGGCTTGATACGCACTTCAAGATCATCCTTGAATGAAGCCATCACGCCTTCATCGTCGGAACCCTTCATATTCGGCACCGCGGAAATGACGTCAAGCTCGGCATCCCATGCGGCAGCGAAATCAGCCGCGATCTCAAGAGCCTTCAAGCCCCACTTGGATTCGTCGGAACCAACGGCCACCTTGGTGATGGTGTTGTTCAAATGCATCAGATTGCCATCATCGTCGGTATACGGCACCACCACGATCGGGCAGTACGCATATGCCGGCAAACTCGAACTGGTCGTACCCAGCAGGCGTTCCGCCAAGCCACCTTTGCCACGATTGCCAATGACGATGAGATTGTAGTTGCGGGACAGTTCCACGAACACGGACGCCGGATCGCCCGTAACGATGAGAGTCGTCGCCTCAACGCCCTGCTCATCGGCGATGGCCTTGGCCTTCGACAGAATCTCCTGAGCGTCGTTATGGGCCGCATTGTCATCCCCCATGGCGGTGTACGTCGCATCGAAGGAGACAGCGGCATAGCTCGGCAACGAGTACGCACATACGATTTGCAACGTCAATCCCGCATGCTTCGCATAATTCGCAGCCCACCACGTGGCCTTATAGCTGGCGTGGGATCCATCAACACCAACGAGGATTGCCTTGTCATTAATCATGGGACGACCTCCTTGAATCGCCTCGGCAACGCCACCATGCATTGCCTCTAGGCTCCACCATACCGCGCGACATGCGCTTTTGTCAGCAACGACTCGATCTTTTCCATACAAAAAGGCGTATCCCCGAAAGGATACGCCCTAAAAAGTCAACCGTATGTTCGCTCAGAGCACACGACGAATCGCATAGCCACCTGAGAACACGGCCAGCGAAGTGACCTGCGTTCCCTGAGCCGGATTCAGCGCGTTGATCACCATACCATTGCCAATATAGATCGCGGCATGCTGAGCATTGACGATGATATCCCCCGGAGCTGCTTCGGCAATGCTTCCGACAGCCGTTCCAACGCTCATCTGGGCGCCAGAATAATGAGGCAGGCTCACACCAAACTGGGCGAACACCCACTGCACGAAACCAGAGCAATCCCAGCCGGACGGAGTATTGCCTCCAGCCACATACGGATAGCCTTGGAACTGCAGAGCATAGTCGGCCAATGCCTGACCAGTGGCACTCGCAGGAGCCGTAGGAACGCTGATGTTGGCACGTTCGGAAGAACGGCTGGCAGCCTGAGCTCCAGTCTGCGCTTGCGCTTGTGCCTGTTCCTGAGCCGCCTGAGCCTGAGCTTCAGCCTTAGCTTGCTCCTGAGCCTTCTGATCCTTTTCCGCCTGAGACTCGGTCTGGGGAACATCCAAGCTTTCGATGCCACCCCAATCGGCGTTGGACTCAATATCCGTGGATGTGTGCTCGGCGAGGAAATCACGCTTGGCCGTGGTGGTCTTCGGGAAAGAACGTGTAGCGGTTACCGTGGTACCAGCCACAGCATTGCCTGCGCTTGCGGCCGGAACCGCCGCACCCAACATGGCAGACACAGTAACAACAGCGAAGATACTCGTGAAACGTCTAGCAATACTCATCGTGTCCGAAGCTACCATAAACATTCCCCTTCAATAGAACAGCAAGACAACCGGAACAGTGTCATATCATGCGACACGCCGACGTGATTATGTTATGCAAAAAACGGGATGGCAAACGCAAATTAACGGAAAACAGTGAAATCAGTAATGTCAGTAATGAATATACGTCAACTGCGAAGCTTCCTGCGCAGTGAACGTACGATCGGAAATCACGCCAAGACCCTTGGCATTGGATTCCGAGATCTTGATCGAACCGTCGGCATTCACTTCTTCGACAATCGCGACATGCCCGTAATAGCTGTCCGCATTCAGTTGGCCTGGAGCGAATACCACGATATCGCCAGTGTGACGTGCCGTATTATCAACCCAATAGCCGAGAGCACGCGCGGAATCACCCCAACTACGCGCATCTCCAAAATGGCTTCCGACAGGCAGACCCAGCTGCGCACGACGGGTATACGCCCACCATGTGCACTGGCCGTACGGGTAGTCATTGCCGGTGTCACCGGTGCCGTGGTTCGGATTGAAGCCCGAAGGAAGAAGGCCGGCATCCTGATCCATGAGAACGGCGACATTAGGATTGTCGGCAATGGACTTTGACAGAAGATTCGCGTCCATGGAAGAACTGGTTTCGCCAAGCTGCCAATCACCGCTGTTGCTGGTGGAGGCCAGAGCGTCGAGACCGCTACGGGACTCGGAACGGGATGCCGCATCGTCGGAGATACGCTTCATCTGCGTGGTAGTGGTGGCATTGTCGGCGAAAGTCATTTCAGACGCATTCTGCTGGCTGACCGCCATGGCAGTGGCCGCGGTGCCAACCAACGCAGCCAGCGATGCGGAAGTCACGAATGCGGAGCGACGGCCGGCTGCACGAGCGGCCTCACGCATGGCGCGGCGGCTCATCGGAACCACCTCATTCAGCTTCTTGGCAACCGCAGGCTCAAGACCTACAACGGCACCCTCACCATTTGCCAGCTGGACCATACGAACGGCCTTGGCGGTGTGGGAACCGCGGCTCGAGGTGAACAGCGCCTTGGCAACGCTGAAACGCTCATTCGAAACCTTGGCAGCTTTATGCGCCGCATGCCTCATATATCAACACTCCTTGCGGATTACTTCAACCACAGCAAACTTATGGCCGCGTGGTTACAGAACCGTCACGGAAGTTCACGCTACACCGACACCGGGATATCGCAGTCATCATCGTCACGTCATGGTTCCGAAAAGCGGTCATCACCACGCACAATCCGACCATCTGACTACCCTAGGTGTCATGACGAACACTGTGACCATTCCTTCCAACATGCTCCCGGAAGACGGACGTTTCGGCTCTGGACCGACCAAAATTCGCCCGGAGCAAATCCAAGCGCTCGATAAGGGAGCCCGTAATCTTCTGGGAACCTCCCATCGACAGACCCCCATCAAGCAGGTGGTCGGCTCAATCCGCGAAGGACTGTCCGAATTCTTCCAGATTCCCGACGGCTACGAAGTGGTGCTGGGCAACGGCGGAGCCAGCGCGTTCTGGGATATCGCCTGCGCCTCGCTGATCACCCGCAAGGCCGCATTCGGCACGTACGGCTCGTTCAGCTCGAAGTTCGCCAAGTCGGCGCAATCCGCGCCGTTCCTCGAAGAGCCGAAGATTTTCGCAGGAGAGCCGGGAACCTACCGTCTGCCGGAGCTCACGGAATATGTGGACACCTACTGCTGGGCCCATAATGAGACTTCCACCGGCGTTGCCGCACCGATCAAACGCATCGCAGGCACCAAGGAACAGGGCGCGCTCACGCTGATCGACGCCACCAGCGGCGCCGGAGCGCTGCCGGTCGACATCAGCCAGACCGATGCCTATTATTTCTCCCCGCAGAAGGCCTTCGGTTCCGACGGCGGACTGTGGATCGCCGTGCTCTCCCCCGCCGCGGTCGAACGCGCATACGGCATCGCCAAAAGCGTGGACCTTCCGGGCGCACGCCGCTGGATCCCCCCATTCCTATCGCTCACCTCGGCAATAGAGAATTCGCGCAAGGATCAGACGCTCAACACTCCGGCCGTGGCTACGCTGATCATGTTGGAAAACCAAGTGCGCTGGCTCAACGACAACGGTGGCCTCGCCTGGGCTTCGGCACGTTGCGCAAGGTCGGCGTCCCTGCTGTACCAGTGGGCGGAAAAGTCCGATTACGCTTCCCCGTTCGTCGCCGACAAGAACGCTCATTCCAACGCCGTGGTCACCATCGACCTTGACGAACGCATCAGCGCCACCCAAGTGGTCGCCGCACTGCGCGAAAACGGCATTGTGGACACCAACGGATACCGCAAGCTGGGCCGCAACCAACTGCGCATCGGCGTGTTCCCATCGGTGGATCCAAGCGATGTCGACTCGCTCACCCGCTGCATCGACTATGTGGTGGAACATCTGTGACGCAAGGTAGGGTATGGCGATATGAAGATTGCTCCGATCATTGATCCCAGCGTGAGGAAGCCCTCACCAAAACCAGTGCGCGTGGACTTGCGCAAGGTGTTCACGTTCGGCACCGCGCTTTGGGCCATCGCACTGATCGTCTGCATCGTATTGCTTGCGTTCGGCATCAACGCCGAGCGTGCGCAGACCGTATGCGAGGCCGGCACGGTCATTGGCGTGCTTATGCTGGTTTGGGAGCATTTCGACCGTTGGGACTACCGACGTCTCGGCGAGTAACCGTCAACACGAACAACCAGCAGCATACCCCCGAAAATTTTCTCATAAATAGAAGCATGATGCCCGTCTTGCCTTGTTGAAAGCAAGACGGGCATCATGTTGTCTCCCTGTATTATTCTCCAGCCAACGGCAATACCAGTGCGAACGTGCTTCCCTGCCCCGGACTGCTCCACACTGAAGCGGAACCATGATGTGTCAACGCAACATGCTTGACAATCGCAAGTCCCAAACCAATACCATCGCCAGAATGATCATTCTGATTATTACCACGGTAGAATCGCTCGAAAATGCGGCTTTGCTCGCCAATGGCAATGCCAGCACCACGATCAAGCACGCTGATGACCGCCTCCGTGCCCTCCTCATTGGCTTTGGCCACAACGTTGATCGTCGAACCGTCCTTTGAATAGGTGATGGCGTTTTCAACCAGTTTGGCAAGCGCCGCCTGAATCTGTTCGGCCTCGCCATTGATTTCCAAGCTTTCGTCGCCCTTCATATCGATGGTGATATTGCGTTGCGCCGCCATCTCACGATGGGAGTTGACCACAGCCCGCACCGAATCCATCACATTGATGCGATTGTCTGCGGTCGGCAGAATCGGCTCCTGCGCCTTGATAAGCAGCAGCAGGTCGGAAATCATATGTTCCAAACGGGAGCAGGACTGACGCAATTGCATGGCGTTGCGCTCAACATCCCGCTGGCTTGTTCCACCTTGTTCCACGATATCCGCCAACTGTTCCAGCGATTGCGTGGGCTTGAGCAGCTGCTCGGACACATTGGTGATGAAGGAGTCGCGTATCTGCGAGAATCGTACGCTTTCGCTGACGTCGCTGATCAACACCACCACAAGATTGTCGCTGAGTTTGCCGACGATGACTTTCAACCAGTTTGGCCTTGACACGGTTGCCGTAGGCTTGCTGGCTGACTGTTGCCCAATCAGCGCCTGTTTCGCGGCTTGGCGAGTGGAAAGCCTGCCTGCTTTCGGCGCACGCTGCGCAACATACGCGGTGGTGGTGGTCAGATCGAACTGCTTTTTGCCACCGAAGGAGCGCACTTCGCGCACCGCCTGAAGCACACTGTCTTCGATGATGACATCGTCCCGCACCACGCCAAGCGAATATGCGGAAGGATGCGCACGAATCACCTCATCATGCTCATCAACCACAATGGAAGCCAACGGAAGCACGGAAAGCAACGCATTAGTGGCATCATCCAATGTATCATCATCGGCATCATGCTCATCATCGTCGTTGCGGTGCGTCAATGAACGCCACCACGAGCCCAAAGATTCAACCATGGTTTCATTCTCGCATACTCCTACGGCTCCTATGTTCACGACACCACAGCCCGTTCATGAACGCAAGGTGAACGCGCCGGTGAACTTTCACGGAACAACACAAACGCTGGTTATGAATATGGCGTTTCTCTAATAGACTTATGAAAGGTATTACCAGACCTGAAATTATGAAGCATTGAAAGGCAAGTCACATGCGCGTTATTTTCAACGAAGAGCTCAAGGCTGTTGCCGATGATCTCGACCATATGGTCAAAGGCGTTCGCAAGGCGATCAACGGCGCCGGCGACGCGCTGCTGAACCAGAATCTTGAAGCCGCCCAGGCCGTTATTGACGGCGACATCGAAATCGACGCCCTCGAAGCCAGCGTCATCGACCAATGCGTGAAGCTGCTGGCCAAGCAGAACCCGGTTGCCACCGATCTGCGCGTGGTTGTTTCCACCATGCGTTTGGCCACCACTTTCGAACGTATGGGCGATCTGGCTCGTCACATCGCCGAAGCCGCCCGCCGCACCTACCCGGCTTCCCCGCTGCCGCCCGAAGCCCAGACGCTGTTCGCCGAAATGCAGGCGTTCCTGAACGACGTCGCCGACCAGACCGTGGCCATGCTGTCTGACCGCGACCCCAAGACCGCCGAACAGATCATCATCAACGACGACAAGCTAGACGAACTGCACAAGAAGACCTTTGAACTGGCTCAGTCCGCGGATTGGTCCGGCACCAACCAGCAGCTCATCGACGTGGTGCTGATCGGCCGCTTCATGGAGCGTCTTGGCGATCACGCCGTGTCCGCGGCTCGCCGCGTGGTGTACATCGTCTCCGGTTTCGACCCGTCCAAGGAGCCGACCCGCGACGAAGACACCGACATCGCCTGATTTTTTTCTTGCGATCTTCTTTTTCATCTTCTTTTTGAGAAGGCGGCTTCCGTTCCCCACTGAAGCCGCCTTCTTGTTTTGTTTTTGCAATCTTTCAGCACGAATCGTCAAGCACTATCTCCCGCATTATTTCACTTTCGTCAAGCCGTAAGAAAAATTAAACAATCTGTCTATTTTTTGCCCATATACTTTTACGCAATGTCGCGGCACAATATGTGCAGTGACATCCAAAGGAGGCAGTCATGTATTATTCCAACGGCAATTACGAAGCATTCGCCCGACCGAAGAAGCCCGAAGGCATGGACAGCAAGAACGCGTACATCATCGGCACCGGCTTGGCCGCACTCACCGCAGCCTGCTACCTGGTGCGAGACGCGCAAATGCCGGGCAGCCACATTCACGTATTCGAAAAGGACGCGGTCCCGGGAGGCGCCTGCGATGGCGCAAATATTCCCGGCGTCGGCTATGTGATGCGCGGCGGCCGTGAAATGGACAACCATTTCGAAGTGATGTGGGACATGTTCCGTTCCATTCCATCCATCGAAACGGAAGGCGTTTCCGTACTTGACGAGTATTACTGGCTGAACAAGGAAGATCCCAACTTCTCACTCTGCCGCTCCACAAAAGCGCGCGGCGTTGACGCAGGCACGAACGGCAAATTCAATCTGTCAGACAAAGCCTCGATGGAGATCATGAAATTGTTCTTCACGCCGAATGAGGAACTGTACGGCAAGAAAATTTCTGATTATTTCGACGATGAGGTTTTCAATTCGAATTTCTGGATGTACTGGCGCACTATGTTCGCCTTTGAAAATTGGCATAGTGCGTTGGAAATGAAGCTGTATATCCGTCGATACATTCATCATATTGGCGGATTGCCGGACTTCAGTGCGTTGCGTTTTACCCGTTACAACCAGTATGAGTCGATGATTCTGCCGATGATCAAGTATTTGGAAGGATTCGGCGTGCAGTTCCACTACAACGAGAAAGTGGAGAATGTCGATTTCAAGATTGGCGGCGGTATGGGTCCAGTTCGGCAGCATACAGGCACCGGTCAAGACACGATTTTGAAGAAGCAGGCTGAATCCGGTGTGTTCGTACGCAATCCGTATAGCTCACCAACCAAGAAAATGGCCACGCGCATCGACTTGACCGAGGCGGATGGCACCGCGCGAAGCATTGACCTGGGCGAAAACGATCTGGTATTCATTACTAACGGTGGTTGCGTGGAGAATTCGACCATGGGCTCGCAGACCGAAGCAGCCGCATGGGCTCCGGAGATCAAGCCCGGCGGCGGCTGGGATATGTGGCGTCGCATCGCCAAGCAAGACCCGAGTTTCGGCCACCCGGACGTATTCTGCGGCGATCCGGAACATTCGAAGTGGATGAGCGCCACCGTTACCACGCTTGACATGGAGATTCCGCCGTATATTCAGAAAATCTGCAAACGAGACCCGTTCACCGGCCATGTGGTGACCGGCGGCATTGTGACCGTCGAGGATTCCAATTGGCTTATGAGCTGGACGCTGAACCGTCAACAGCAATTCCGCGAACAGCCGAAGGATCAGCTGAGCGTATGGGTGTACGGACTATTCCCCGACAAGCCGGGCAATTACGTGAAGAAGCCGATGCAGGAATGCACGGGCGAGGAGATCTGCGAGGAATGGCTCTACCATATGGGCGTGCCGACCGACAAGATCAAGGATCTCGCCACGAATCATGCGAACACCGTGCCGGTGATGATGCCATACATCGATGCGTTCTTCATGCCACGTTCCGCCGGCGACCGCCCTGATGTGGTACCTGATGGTGCCGTGAATTTCGCATTCCTCGGACAGTTCGCCGAAACCCCACGCGACACGATCTTCACCACCGAGTATTCGATGCGCACCGGTATGGAAGCAGTGTACACGCTGTGCGACGTGGATCGTGGCGTGCCCGAAGTGTGGGGTTCGGTCTACGACGTGCGTAATCTGCTCAACGCCACGGTGATGCTGCGTGACGGCAAGCCGATTACCGACATGAAACTCAACCCCATTGAAAAGACCGTGCTGAAACAGATTCTGAAGAGGCTCGATTCCACCGACATTCCGATGTTACTTAAGGAATACGGCGTGATCTGAGTCGATTGCGATTGACGTCCGCCTGCCGTACATCCCATGTTCCGCATTCCATCCGGCAGACGGACGCAATAGCCCAACAAAGGCAACGTATATGAAAAGGTGGAAACCCACGTACTGTGGATTTCCACCTTTTCATATACGTTCCGTGCGATTGAACGCGATTACCTGCGTATCAATCGCAACAAACTCACTTCTGGCCCTGAGCGGCGACGGCAGCGGCACCGGCAGCAGCGGCTTCCGGATCCAGGTACTCGCCACGCGGCTTGATCGGCTTGAAGTTCTCATCCAGCTCGTACAGCAGCGGCATTGCGGTCGGAATGTTGACCTTGGCGATCTCCTCTTCGGAGAGGTTGTCAAGCATCTTCACGATGGCGCGCAGGGAGTTGCCGTGAGCGGCGATCAGAACGGTCTTGCCAGCCTTCAGCTCCGGCTCGATGTCGGACTTGAAGTACGGCTCAACGCGCTTGACCACGTCGGCAAGGCATTCGGCTTCCGGAACCGGATCGCCGGTGTAGCGCGGATCGTTGTTCTGCGCATACTCGTCGTTCGGATCGATCTCCGGCGGCGGAGTGGCGTAGGAACGGCGCCACAGCATGAACTTCTCGTCACCGTACTCCTGACGGATCTCGGTCTTGTTCTTGCCCTGCAGAGCGCCGTAGTGACGCTCGTTCAGACGCCAGCTGCGCTGAACCGGAATCCACAGACGATCTGCCTCATCCAGAGCCACGTTGGCGGTGTTGATGGCGCGACGCAGCATCGAGGTGAAGACAATATCCGGAAGAACATTCTTCTCCTTGAGCAGACGACCGCCATTCTTGGCTTCCTCGACACCCTGCTCGGTCAGCGGGACGTCGACCCAGCCGGTGAACTGATTGGTTTTATTCCATGCGCTCTGTCCATGACGGAGCAGTACTAGTTTGTAAGTCATGTTTGCCAGTCTACCGCCTTGCACACCCAAAAACGAGTGTTTTCTCGATTATTCGAGTTACGTTTATTCAACAATTTTCATTCCGCTGCAATCTACTGTCAGGCAAACGTTATGCAAGCATCGTCGATAGCACGAAAATCGCTGCGACAGTCAACGAATCGAGAGAACATAGCGGCAATGCTCTGCAGTAGGTTTTTCTTGCGATTGCGTATGATGCGGCAATTTGCGCCGCACACAGTATTGCAATAATTGCGATTAGCGGAATGCTGTTTGCCGCATATATCGACGATTGCAACAGATGGCGCAACGCGATCAATGCTGAAATAATCAGGATTGCAATAGTGAAGATAGTGCCGTTTCGCAGCCCCATTGCAGTCATCCACGTATGTTTTCCGTGATTGCGGTCAGATTCGATGTCGCGCAGATTGTTGACGCACAGCACAGCAACCGCGACCAATCCCGCAGCTGAACCGCCAAGCAATCCATCAGGCGTAATCGTGCCAGACAGGGCGAACATGGTACCGCAGGTGGCCGTCAATCCGAAGAAAATGAATACGAAGACCTCACCCAAATAGTGGTAGCCGTATGGGTGTTTGCCACCAACGTAGAACCAGCCTGCCGCCAAGCATGCAATGCCGACCAGAATGAACCACCAGTAGCCAGTCAGCGCAATGATCGCCAGTCCGCACAGGCAAGCAAGCAGAGCGCTGATTCCCGCCGCAGCCAGCACTTTCTTGGGATTCACGCCGGAAGCCACGAGGCGGGCAGGACCGCGCGACGGCGTTGTTTTGCCGGAGACCGCAGAATCGTCTGCATCTTTCACCGGAACCGAACGCCCCTCATCCGTACCGCGAATGCCATCGGAATAATCATTGGCGAAATTGGCTGCGACCTGCAGCAACAATGCCACGAAACCGCACAACACCGCCACCGCAATGCGATGCTCGCCAGCATCATGCCAAGCCAGAGACGCACCAATCAACACAGGCGCAATCGCCAACGGCAACGTTTTCAGCCGCGCCCCACGGATCCAAATCGTCATTCCCATGAACGCCATTCTAGAATCACGCTCACGATTCGTCTTCTAGTCACCCATCCGCATTCCAGATTCACAACCGACCTCACCCGTTGATGCTTTCATCAGTTTCTAGAAATCGATACTGGAGAACACCCCGGAACGTCACTCATGCGAAATATCATGAACTTCCGGAGATTTTCATTTAAAAACGCAAAGGCCGTCTGACGTTGGGAGTCAGACGGCCTTTCATGAATTTACGCGTGAAGCCGATATTGAATTAAGGCTTCGCGTTAATTCAGCGGCTTCACCAATGGGAAGGTGATGGTTTCGCGGATGGTGGCGCCGGTCAGGGCGATCAGCAGTCGGTCGATACCCATGCCCATGCCGCCTGCCGGAGGCATGCCCACGCCGAGAGCCTCGAGGAAGTCCTCATCAATATCGCAGGCTTCTTCGTCGCCCGCGAGCGCATCCTTGGCCTGAGCCACGAAACGTTCACGCTGCACAACCGGATCGTTCAATTCGGAGTAGCCGGTGGCCAGCTCGAAGCCGCGCACATACAGATCCCACTTTTCGACCACGCCTGGCTTGGAACGGTGGCCCTTGACCAGCGGGGAGGTTTCGACCGGGAAGTCGCGCACGAAGGTCGGCTCGAACAGCTTGTCTTCGTAGAAGTGCTCCCACAGGTGTTCGACGAGCTTGCCGTGGTTCTCCACATCGTCGCGTTCCACGCCAAGCTTGTCGGCAATGGCACCGAGATGTTCCACGGAAGTGCCCGGATTGTCCGGGCCACCGTTCGGCACGATTTCCTCGCCGAGCGCTTCAGACAGGGAATCATACATGCTGATGGTCTTCCATTCGCCGCCGAAATCGTATTCGGTGCCGTCAAGCAACGTCACCTTGTGGGTGCCGAACACGTCCATGGCAGTGTCTTGCACGAGCTGCTTGACGAGCGCACCGATAGTGTCGTAGTTGCCGTAAGCCTGATAGGCCTCGACCATGGTAAATTCCGGAGCGTGGGTGGCGTCAACGCCTTCGTTACGGAAGTCACGGTTGATCTCGAACACGCGGTCGATGCCGCCGACCAGGCAACGCTTGAGGAACAGTTCCGGCGCGATACGCAGGTACAGGTCAAGGTCGAACGCGTTCATGTGCGTAGTGAATGGACGGGCCGCAGCACCGCCGTGCACGGTCTGCAACATCGGGGTTTCAACCTCGAGGAAGTCATGATCGGCGAAGGTCTTGCGCAGGGAAGCAACAGCCTTAGAGCGGTTACGCACCATATTGCGCATCTTCTCGTCGGCGATCATGCCGATGTACGGCTTGCGGGTGCGGGTATCCTCGTTCAGGTCCTTGTGCAGGGCCGGCAGCGGCTGAAGCGCCTTGGCGGCAATAGCCCATTCGGTGGCGAACACGGACAGTTCGCCGGTCTTGGAGGCAATCACACGACCCTTGATGAACAGGTGATCGCCCAAGTCAACCAGCTGCTTGAACTGCTTGAGGGAATCAGCGCCAATCTCCTTCTTGGAAATCATGCCCTGAATCTTGGTGCCATCGCCAACGGAAAGCTGCACGAAGCACAAGCCACCGGCGTTGCGCAGGAAGAGTACGCGACCGGCGATGCCGACCACGTCTTCGGTTTCGTCTCCGGCTTCAAGCTTGCCGTCATACTTGGCGCGGACCTCTTCGATGGTGGCGGTGACGTCGAGGGTCACCGGGTACGGCTGAATGCCGTCCTTAAGCATCATGGCACGCTTGGCCACGCGCATCTGCACCTGTTCCGGATGCGCCAGCGGTCCGAATTCCTTATTGCCTGGATCAACGGCCTCATCCAGGGTAGCGCCGTCATTGATCTTGGCGTAGATAGCCGCATCCTGCTGCAGCAGCATTTCGGCACGTTCCACTGTGGTCATAGCGGGAACGGCAGCCTCTTCATTCTGATTTTCTTGCGATTCGATGGTCTCACTCATAAGCCCACAGTGTACCGAGAAGCCACTACACCACATGCGACACGCCGTATTTGCATTACCTAAGCAATCGTGTAATATTTCCAACTGTTGCAAAACGGGCTGTAGCGCAGCTTGGTAGCGCGCTTCGTTCGGGACGAAGAGGCCGCGGGTTCAAATCCCGCCAGCCCGACAACTTAAGGCGGAACTTCGGTTCCGCCTTTTTTATTTCCAGCGCATCAGCGGTGCAAAACAGCATATACGAGACGCAACCACCTGAAAAATCAAAAAACACGTAATACACAAGCGCGTAAACAAGCGCGCACACCAACACGCTTCACGTTCATGGAGGAGAGACTGTGAAAAGAAGCATTCTGGCTTTGGCTTCCGGCGCCTTTATTCTTGGTGCCGCAGAATTCGTGATGATGGGCATTCTGCCCCAGACAGCCGCCGCCATGCAGGTCAGCATTCCTGCGGCAGGCCATTATATTTCCGCATATGCGATCGGCGTGTGCGTGGGCACGCTGATTCTGGTGTTCGGTCGTAAGGTACCGCCGAAGAATCTCATTATTCTGTTCATGATCATCGCGCTGGTCGGCAACACGTTGAGCGCGGTTTCGTTCAATTCCCCCATGTTGTTGGCTGCTCGTTTCATTTCGGGCTTGCCGCATGGCGCGTTTTTCGGTACGGCCACACTGATTGCCAAGACTTTGGCCGATAAGGGCAAGGAAGCGCAGTCCGTGTCGATGATGGTGACGGGTCAGACGGTTGCCAATATGTTGGGTGTGCCTGCGGGCACATTGCTTTCGGAAATGCTGTCGTGGCGTTTGGCGTTTGCGATTCTTGCCGCTTGGGCATTGATGACGATGGTGTTGGTGATTGCATGGGTGCCGTTCGTCGCGCCGATCAAGGACGCTGGTATTAAAGGGCAGTTCCGTTTCCTCACTCACGCCGGTCCGTGGTTTATTCTCATGGCGGTGTTCTGCGGTAATTCCGGTATTTTCTGCTGGTGGAGCTACATTTCGCCGTGGCTGCAGAAGGTCGGTGGATGGGATTCCTCGATGGTTCCCCTGTTAATGGTGCTTGCTGGTTTCGGCATGGTGCTTGGCGGTATTGCTGGCGGCCGTTTGACTGATTTGTGGAAGCCAGGTGCCACTGCCGGTCTTTCGCAGGCCATCGCCACGGTTGGTTTGCTGTTGGTGTTTTTCGTTCCCGGCAATCTCGTTACGACTGCGGTGTTGACGTTCATGCTTGGTTTCGCGCTGTTCTTCAACTCGTCTCCACAGCAGCTGCTGATGGTGCAGGCCGGTGAGGGCGGCGGTGAACTGATTGCGGGCGCGGCCGTGCAGATCGCGTTCAATTTCGGCAATGCAATCGGTTCGATCGTTGGTGGTGCCGCATTGACGGCAACCGCCATGAACTACCATTACACCGGTTTGGCCGGTGCTCCGATCGCCTTGATCGCGGTGATTATGCTGGTCACCTATTCGCGTCGTTACGAAACGCATACGGGTGCTACGGAGCGTATGCGCGAAGTGCATGTCTGACATTCGACAATCAGTTATTTCGATTATTTCTGTTATTTAACGGGATATCTCATCACAATTATTGTGATGAGATATCCCGTTGTTCTTTTTACGACGTATCGCATGTTCCCCATCTTTCGTTGTTTCGCCGTCTGCGATGCCGTCTGCGGTTCGGGAGATGATGGAAGTCACCGATGAAGGGATTGCGATGGCAGACAGTGATGTCAATCTGAATATGAATAATTGCGATGACGGTTGCGCAACATTTGATGTACAACGATTTTTGCGTGGTCTTGATGCGATTTTCGACGCACATAAGGCTCCTGAACAGGCTGAACCGTACCTGCAGAAGGCACGAACCGAAGCCGAACACAGTCATGATGACGCCGGTTTGCTGACGGTGTTGAACGAAACGATGGGGTTTTACCGTTCGCAAGGCCGCCATACCGACAATCTGCCGATTATCCGCGAATCGTTAAGCATTGCGGATCATTTGCATCTTCAGGAAATCGACCCGCAGACGTGGGCCACGACGCTGATCAACGCGGCCACGGGCATGCGAGCCGCAGGCCAGTACGAGGAAGCCGAGCAGCTGTACCGTCAGGCGCTTGACGCGGCCACGTCCGCCTTCTCCCCCACCGACCGACGCCTGGCCGCGCTGCACAACAATGTGTCCATGTTGTACAGCGAAACCGGTCGTCTCAATCAGGCGAAGCGCGAGCTGGAACAAGCGCTGGACCTGTTGGAGCAATCTTCCCCCGATGCGAGCGCTGACATAGACGTCGCCTCCACGCACACCAATCTTGCGTTGCTGCTCCTGCAGATGGACCGGCATTGGGCGAGCGACGCCATACAGCACGCCCAGAAAGCGTTGACAATCTACCGTACCGGGCATTTGGAACATAGTGCGCATTATGCTTCGGCGCTGGCCGGCTATGCGCAGGCCTGCTATATGGCCGGCTGCCTGCAGGATGCGGTTTCCGGTTATGAGCATGCGTTGAGCGTGATTGAAGAATGCTACGGACGCAACACCGACTACTATCACACGACTGCAGCCAATCTTGAAGCGGCAAAACAGGCGCTGCATAAACACATGCCATCAGCACATAAAACACGAGAATCGCAAGAATATCAAGAATCTCAAGAATCCTTGAAATCTCAGCATTCACCGAAATCAAGCGAATCTCAGCAATCAAGTGAACCGCACTATATGACAGAATCCGGCGCATCTTCGATTCCTGCGATTTCTCACCATATTTCGGGACTTGCTTTGTCTCGCGCATTCTGGAATGATCTCGGCAAACCGTTGCTTGCCGGCGCATATTCGGCATATCAGGGGCGGATTGCCGCAGGTTTGGTCGGTTATGGTTCGGAATGTTTCGGTTTCGACGATGAGTTTTCGCGCGATCATGATTTCGCGCCGCGTTTCTGCCTGTGGCTTACCGATGAGGATTATGATGCGATTGGCGAGCAATTGCAGGCTGATTACGATGCGTTGAGTCGCGATTTCACTGTTGACGAGCAGGGCAAGCCGCATTTTGCAGGGCATGGTTCGGCTAATTCCGACGCTCTTGCCGCATCTCAATCGCCACTTACGCCGCGTGCGCAAGGCGAGTTCCGCCGTGATGGCGTGTTTCGTATCGGTGATTTCTTCGAGCGTATCACGCTGTTTCGTGAGGCTCCGGCACAGAACGACTACGCGTCTTGGCTGAGTTTGGAGGATGCGACACTTGCCACTGCCACAAACGGTCAGGTGTTCGCTGATCCATTGGGCATGTTTTCCAAGACTCGGCAGGGGTTCAAGTTCATGCCGGAAGATGTTCGACTTTCCTTGATTTCTCGCCGTTTGGGCATGATGGCTCAGGCGGGGCAGTACAATCTGCCGCGCATGCTGCAACGTGGCGATGGTGCTGCTGCGATGTTGAGCATTCATGAGTTCGTGAACGCCACGGCTTCGTTGGTGTTTCTGATCAATGAGCCGGTGAGCGTTGGATATCTGCCGTATTACAAATGGCAGTTTGCGGCATTACGCAAGCTGAGCCGCCGTATGGCAACAAAGCTTGCAGGCGTGTGCGAGCAGTTGGAAGACATATTGCGATTGGGCTCCGCCGCATGTTTTGGTGGTGCCGGCTTCGGCGAGGGCGGCAAGGGCGCGAAGCCTGCGGCGGATCACATTATCGCCACCATTGAGCGCATCTGCAGTGATGTTGTGGATGAATTGTTGCGGGAGGGACTGACCGAATCCCACGAAACGTTTGTGGAATGGCAACGTCCGTATATTGAGGACCATATCAAGTCCGATGCAAGTTGTCTGCACAGCCTGTGATTGCAATAACTTCACTGCAGGCATCGCACATTCAGATCAGCAATAAGACGAAATCAAAAATCGAAATCAAGAATCGAAATCATATGAATAGCAGCGTAAGTTCAGATGTAATAGACGGTCACGATACAGCAAATCTTGTTGAATCCATTATCAAACTAGAATGGAATCAGTTTCAGCAAACCAATAATGAGGGCGGCCGCGCGTCCTGCCAAGGCAATTGGCCGATGTTCCATCAGATGCGTGCCAGTCAGTTCATGACGTGGCCGGAAGAATTGCTGCGCAGTTACCGGTCGGACTTGCAGGAAGCCGACCGTGTTGGACGTAATTTGGTGACGGAAAAGTATGGTCGCATGATGCAATCCACATATCCACAGGAGTATTGTGCAAACATTGCGCCGTATATTCCCCGGATTTCCGCGGATCGCAACGCCTTGCAGGAAGGCATCATAACAGTTCAGGTGTCGTGGGCGCGTGATTTTCGTGAGCGTTTTCCTCATCTTGGCGAGGCGATGCGCGTGCTGACCACTGTCGAAGATACGCCAGAGACCACGTCGTTCGAAACGTATCTGCGCGGCGAATTGGGCACCTATTCCGACCGTACTGTGGCGTTATACCGCGATTTTGTGGAGCGTTTGCGGCATGAGCAGCGTAATCTAACCGAAGAGACGATTCGCAATACGGTTCGTTTGGCTGGATTTGAGGACTTGGCACAAGCGGAGGCCGCACAGTAAAACACAGTGAAAATACACCGTGAAAATTACTGAAAACTGCAGTAAGTCCCATAAATCACAATAAAAAATGACCACCATGGTACGACCAAAATCCAACGTCAAGATGGAAAAGCAAATGTTGGATTTGGTCATGCCATGGTGGCCACGTATTTGTTTGCGATGTCAGCCTCGATTTCGTTGGTGCGGCTGACATCAGGGGTTATTCAGCTGATTCTCACAATCGTTCCGAAACCGGTGACTTATCCGAATCAGTCGAAAAGGCCGTGGTATCCGAGCTATGGGGAGCGTCGAACGGATCGTCGCCGTCCGCATCGTTTCCATTCTTGGATCGGTTTGAATGCACCGCGCTGACTATCGCCCAAATCACGGCGACGGCGATAAGCAGCACGCCGATGCCTCCGAGCAGGAATACGAAGGACTGTTTCGGATCGCTGGCCCACCACCAGAGATTCATTGGCACATGCATGCCGCAAAGCAGCGTCACCACCCCCATGAAGCACGTGAACACGCCGAGCGCGATGGTCGAACCGCTTCTTCCGGAAGGTCTGATGATGTCGTCTCCAATCTGCCGATTCTTGTGCCCGTCATTCGCACCGGCTGCCGAAGCGGTATAGGTCGGAACGCTTTGCGCTGGAACGGATTCCACGCGCGGCTTATCATCCTGCGTCGCACGCCCACTGTGCTGCGACTGGTCATACGTGGACTGCGCATCCACGGTATGCAACGTTTCGGTAGGCATATCTCCAGCATCCGTCATAACCGGCATTTCCTGGGTTTTGTCGTCGCTCATGGTCACTCCTTTCCCGCCTTGCCCAATGTGTTGTCGGACGCATACTGCACCGCGACGCTGCCGCCGATCGTTGCCATAGTATTGATCCGCAGTCCGGCTGGTCTGACCGGAGCCTTGTCATCACCGGTGAAGCACGGCCAATATTGATGATTGTCGTAGATTTCGCGGTAGGCCTTGTCCACATCCCCGTCTTTGAATGGGGAATCGGTCCTAGTGGAATCGGCGCCGGTATCCGTGCCATCTTCCGTATCGGTCTCATCATCGAAATCCTCGATGCCAGATTCATCTCCGTATGAGCCGCAACTCCGATCGTAAGTATCGTAAATTCCCAGCGCACGCTTTTTCACTACCGATTTCGTGGAATCGTTGCCCATAAGCGAGACATAGATATTGCCGGAATCCAACGTGAGCCCGTCCGAACTGCCGACGAAATCGGTGATGTTATAGAAATTACCGTTAGACCCGAACGCCCACCAGCAGCCGTTCGGCAAGGTCACCACGACCTGTGCGCTTGAGGCCACCACATTCAACGTTCCTGTAGGGCAGGAAGTTGTGCCCTGTGTGCCATCCTGAAGATCCACTTTGTGCGGACCGTTGTTTTTCGCGTAATCGCTTAAGTCGATATGCAGCACGTCGGTGGCGTAATCATTGCCTTGCGCGACGATGCCCTGCTCGTATTTGCTCATTTCACTGGCGGTAGAGCCCATGGTGGTTATTCCCGACACATTGACCCTCTTGTAGGATGAGGGAATGCTCGTGTCAATCCGATAGCTGAACAGCGAATAACTCGCCAAAGCCATCACCATGACCAACGACATGAATATGGATATCCATGTCAGAGGATGCAATCCTCCCGTTCTTCTGCCCGCGAATCCGAGCGCGACAATAACGATTCCCGTCACCAGACAGATGCCACCGACGAATGCCGCGCATGCCTGCAACGTGTATTCGGTGCCCCGCTGCCCGCCTTGAACGCCGTACGTCATAATGCACCATACGCATAGTGCGCATGCGATCATCGTGAGACCGAACATCATCAATACCAGCAGTGGACCGGCCGGCTTACGGCGCCCCCTTCTTGGCTGCGTAGGCGTCTGCGCCACCGGGGCTGCCGGAGCGGTGAATGTTGGAGGAACATTGGCCGTGGCAAAAGCGGCCGGACCATTGGCCTGCTGTTGGTAGGCATGATACTGAGGCTGTTGAGGCTGAGGGCGCTGAGGCTGAGGCGATTGCGATTCCGGTGACGAAGCCGTGTTGGCCGCCCCGTTATATGCGCCGCTCGCCTGCATCGGCTGAGTATAAGGATTCGATTGCGCCGGAGACGGCGATGCAGGAGGCACCGGCCGTCCGTACGAAGGACTTCCATATTGAGGCTGACCATATTGCGGTTGACCGTACGGAGCCTGACCATACGGGGGCTGCTGCCACTGAGCTGGACGAACATTCGGCGCATAAATCTGCCTATTGAGCAGAAGCCACAGCGCCAACGCGGCCAGCGCGAAAGCAAACCATCCTGCACCCGGCAAACAGATGGCAACAAGGCAGCACAACAGTGCGCCAATGCAATTCCAATCCCACTTGCCGTTAATCAAATCCTCAGCAAGAATCTGATTGTCGCGCTCATCCGGCAGCACAAACCACGCCAGGCCATAGAACGCGGCACCCGCGCCGAAAAACAGCGTGGCAACCATCATAAGCGCACGAACCAACGTGGTATTCCAACCAAGACGACGTGCTATGCCATCGCACACGCCGCCAATCCAACGGTCATGCCCACGCTTGACCTGGCTGGAACGAATCCACGCGAAGAAACGGCCACCGCGGGAAGGTTGCGGCGAACCGTACGCAGGCTGCCGATGATACGATTGTCCAGCAGCGGGTTGCGGCCCTGCGTTGCCGCGATCACCCAGCGGATCATTATTTGCATTGCTCATGGTTCCATTACAGCAACTCGCGCGTGCCACACGTATCGGGGAACACCCTGAATCTGCCCTGAACACTATATGAATGCCCTGAAACGGCATCCCTCACAGGGCACAATAGAAGTATGAAATCCTTAGGAAAACCGTGGTACACGCAAGGCCAATACGACCAGGCGAGCACCGTGTATATGCGCTACTGCTGCGATCAAGCCCTGCATGAGGGACGTCCGCTGCCGACACAGCCGGCCAAACTGCCGTTGATGCGCCCTCCATACGGACGCATGGGAGCCGGCGTATGCAAGGCGATCAGCATGCATTTGGGCATTGCCGTGCTATGGGTGCGCCTGTTTTTCCTCGCCACCACATGTCTGTTCGGCGCAGGACTGATCGCCTACATTTTCCTGTGGATGGCACTTCCCGTAGGAGACCCCGTACAGCAGACGTACACTATTGCCGGCAAGCGTTCGCCATGGCAGGCACCGCTTTCCAGAGGCAACATGCCGTACGGAACATATCCCGTTTCCCCGGAATATCAATCTTTTACAGCTACGCAAGATGATCCGCACCCGCAACCACCATCTTTTGAAGATACGACTGCACGCAACGACGGAACGTATGGCAATACGCAATCTTCCAGCGAAAGCCTTGCACAGACACTGAAGAAAGCACCGAAGCCCGCTTTGCTTGCATTAGCTGGTCTGATACTGCTTTCCATCTGTTTCGTCATGTTCGCAGGCGGTGTTGAACGCACTCTGATTGTGCCCCTGCTGCTTGGTTTGGTCGGTATCGGCGTCTCTTGGTTGCGTTTCAACGCTGAAGAAGGCCAATTATGGACGATGCTTGGCGGCATTGCGATTATTTTCGCCGCATACGCTTTGTACGTCAGTTCCTGCATGCATTTTGACGCGTTTTCCATGATTCGCATACTGTGCGCCGGTTTGGCACTGCTGATTGGCGCATTGCTTGCGATTGTGCCATGGATTATGGCACTGATTCGCGATTTGGGTACGGAACGCGCGTTGAAGGAACGCGAAGAGGAACGTGCTGACATGACCGCACATCTGCATGATGGCGTACTGCAAACGTTGGCGCTGATTCAGTTGCATGCCGATGATCAGCAGACAGTGTTTTCGCTGGCGCGCTCGCAGGAACGCGAATTGCGTGAATGGCTGTATCAGGAACGCACCACGTCTGACCGTTCCGTGAACGCCGGTTTGAAAGAAATCGCCGCACATGTGGAAGACACGCATGGCAAGCCGATCGAAGTGGTGACGGTGGGCGACGCACGTCCAAGCGCGCAAACCGATGCGCTGCTTGATGCCACGCAACAGGCGCTTATCAATGCGGTGGCGCATGGAGGCGAGCCGATTTCCGTCTACTGCGAGGCAAGCAGCAAATTGGTGGAAGTATTCGTACGCGACCATGGCAACGGATTTGACGTGAATGCGATTCCTGCGAATCGCCTTGGCATTCGTGAATCGATTATCGGACGAATCAAACGTCGTGGCGGTACAGTGGAGATCGTATCAAGACCGCAATGGGGCACGGAGGTGCGCATGCATATGCCGATCGCAGCAACTCCTGCGAATGCAACTACAGACGCGAATGCAACCGTAAGTACAAATATGCCAACGGAGGAACAGCAATGAACGAGCAGGAACAGCAGATCCGCATCGCCATCGTTGACGATCATGAAATGTTCCGCGCGGGCGTTATCGCAACGCTGCAGCCGCATTTCGATATCGTCGGGCAAGCGGCCGACGTCGAGGGATCGGTGGCGATGATCGCGCAGACGAAGCCGGATGTGGTGCTGCTTGATGTGCATGTCCCCGGCGGTGAGGGCGGTGGCGGAGCTGAAATTCTCGTGAAATCGCGCGCATACTCCCCTAATACCGTGTTTCTGGCACTGTCGGTGTCTGATTCGCCGCAGGATGTCGGATCGGTAATTCGTGCCGGAGCGCAAGGCTACGTGACAAAAACGATTTCCGGCGATGATTTGATTTCTTCCATCAAGCAAGTACATGAGGGCTATGCTGTGTTTTCGCCGAAATTGGCGGGATTTGTGCTCTCTGCCTTCCAAAATGGCTCACCGGCTGGCATGGGTGGCTCTGCAAGTGGACCGATTCACGATGACGAGTTGGACCGCTTGTCGAACCGTGAGCAAGAAGTCATGCGCTTGATCGCGCGCGGCTACACGTACAAGGAAGTGGCAGCGGAACTGTTTATTTCCATCAAAACCGTGGAAACGCACGTCAGCTCCGTACTACGCAAACTGCAGCTGTCAAACCGCACCGAACTCACCCGCTGGGCCGCCGACCGCCGCATCGTATAATAATCCGCCTTCCCTTTCATCCCATCTCACCCTATTCGACCCAACAAAAGCGCCAAAAAAGCACCAACGGAAGTCCCAACGGAGCATTCCCCCGCTCGCTGGAAGAATCAGGACTTTCGAACGCTTTGAAAGTCCGTTTTGCTGCAATATGCATAAACGGGACTTACTGAAAAACTTCAGTAGGCCCCGTGGAAAATGGCTTGCTTGTAGTGTTTTTTACTTCAGAATAGTGTCAGTGTCGGTAACGGTGACCAGCGGCGTGAACAATGCCATGGTGTTCAATGCCATCTGATGATTTTCCGGAGAGCTACCGGCGCAGGCGTCGGCGGCAACGCGCACTGCCACACCGCTGTCAGCCGCGGCGAGCACAGTGGTAAGCACACAGCAATCGGTGGCGACACCACATACCGTGATTTTTTTGGCGCCCTTGATGGCTTCGCTCAGCACGCTTCCCCACTTGCCGAAAGTGTCGCAACTGACCACGGCATGGCCTTGCGCCAATTCCGCGGTATCCGCGGTGAGATCGTACATCGGATCGTCGGGAGCAACCAAAAACTGCGGCCAATCTTTGAAATAATCAACCCAAGCGTTTTGCGGCGGCTCAGGCGCAACATATCGCGTGTAGACCACACGATCGCCGAACGCCTTAGCCAATCGTGCGAATGCTTCATCAGTAGTGTGATAGGAGCCGTCCGGACAAGCCCATGCGGACCATTCACTTTCCGCAAAAACACGCTGCCTGTCGATAACTACCAGCCATTCATCTTCCGCAATCATGACTTTCCCTTTCTTAAGTATTGTTTCCGCGTATCACTCGTGTTCTGTCAAACTTCCGAAACCGGCAAATCGGCTTCCTGCTTGGCGATATCACCGCGCTGGAAAATCAATGAGCCCGCAAGGCCAACGACCAATGCGACGATGACGCCGAGGTTGGCGGCGGCCCAACTACCGTCCTTGCCTCCGATGAGGAACAGCAGATAGCCCTGCCAGTTCAGCCAGCTGGCAGCAGTGTTGACCACCAACCCCCAGCCGAGCACGGTACCAACGATGAGAATGGCAAAAGACTTGCCGTTCCACGCGCCGTAGCGCCCCTTCGAATCGTACAGATCCGCAGTGCTGTAGTCCTTCTTGCGAATGATCACGTCAGCCACGAACATGCCGGCCCATACGGCCATCGGCACACCGAGGGTGGTCAGGAAGCCTTGGAACGGGCCGATGAACGTATCGGAGAAGAAGGTTACATAGACCACGCCAAGCACGGTCAGCGCCGCGGTGAACGCGGCCGCCACGGTACGCGGCAGCTTCACACCGAACGACAGCAGCGCAAGCCCGTTGGAATAATTGTCCATAATGGAGCCGGACATCAAACCGAGCACGGCCACAATGGTGTACGGAATCAAGTACCAGGTCGGCAGAATGGAAGCAATGGCACCAATCGGATCATTTCCAACGTTTTCAGCCATATCGGCATTGGAAACAGCCAGCAGCAGACCGTAGAAAATCAGGAACACATTGGCGATGGACGCACCGAACGTGGTCCAGAACACAATGCCGCCATTAGAGGACTTGCGTGGCAGATAGCGCGAGTAATCGGCAGCGATGTTCACCCAGCCCAAGCCAAAGCCGGTCATCACGAAGAAGCAGCAGCCGAGCATGGCCGGCAATGATCCCGCAGGAACCGAGTTAATGGCGGAAAAGTCGATATGTCCCCAGCCGAGAATGAAGAAGCCGACGGTGATCACACCGGTCACGATGGTGATGACCTGCTGGCAGCGCATAATCAGGTCGTATCCGAAAATACCTGCGACCACCACAAGGCCTACCACCACAATGGTGGAGATGATCTTGGGCGCGGCGCCAGAGCCCCAACCGAGTTTTTCGATGGTGCTTGATAGCGCCAGCACAGCGGTGGTGGTCAGTGAAATCTCCCAGCCCAATGTTGCGATCCAGCTCAACGCCGCCGGCACTTTGGCACCTTCCACGCCGAACGTGGCGCGGGTGAGCACCATGGTGGGCGCGTTGCCGCGTTTGCCTGCGATGGAAATGATGCCGACCAGCAGGAACGAGACGACCACACCGATGATGGTCATGGCGGTGGCCTGCCAGAATGAAATGCCGAAGCCAAGCGCCCACGCACCGTACGACATGGCGAACATGGAGATGTTGGCGGCGAACCAAGGCCAGAACAGGCTGGCCGGCGTGCCCTTACGCTCCTCTTCGGATATGGTATCGATGCCCTGCTCCTCGACGGAGAGGGTTCCTTTCTCATTGCTCATGTGAAACTAATCTCCTTGAATCTGCCGTGCGACACTGCGGGCAGGCTATATGCACGCCACATCAGCGCAATTGTGCACATGATATAACCACTTATAGTCATTTGTACTATAAGTCTTAGAACGATCCTACCAGAAGCCGCTCAACCTCCTTCCGACCAGGGCAGGTAGCTGGCCCTCGCCGCGTTACAGCCAACGCCGAAGCGGCATTGGCGCAACGTACAGCATCCTTCAACGGCACGCCTTCGCACAGCAGGGCGCACAGCACACCTGTGTGACAATCACCGGCGCCATTGGTATCCACCGTCTTCATTGGAAAACCTGGAATTCGCAGCACTTCGCCACCGGGAATTGCCAACCACGCACCATCCGCACCCACGCGAACGATTACAGAAGATCGCAATCGATCGCACAGCCACGCAACCGTCTCTTCATTGACATTCGCGTTCTCAATCTCTTGCAAAATATCTTGCGAAACCTTGCAATCGCAAGAATTACCATTATCGAGCGCCGCCAAACGTTGCACAATCAACATTGCCTCACGTTCATTGCACGACCATATCGGACGATATGCGAGCATCGCGCGAAAAACGTCATCATCAACTGTCGCGATCATCGGAGAAGGATCGAATACAGCAGTGAACTCACGATGTTCAGTCGTTCTTTTCACAAAGGCAAGCAGTGCGTCCGCCGTGCGATGCACCAACGTATATCCACTCACATGCACGACATCCTGCTTTTCTGGATTCACGGAATCAAACGCATCGGCACTGCCATACGCTTCCGCACCTCTCGTCGAAATGAACGTCCGTTCAGCATTCGCATCGGTCAACGCCACGCAAAATCCCGAATCGCGAACGGCATCCCGCTTGCCGATATGCTGAATTCCCTGATTTTCCAACGTTTGTAGAATCTGCGAAGCCCACGGCCCCGTACCAATCACACCAGCATGAGACGCGTTAACGCCCATGCGGCGAACGGCATACAGCGTGTTGAAGCTGGCACCAACCTGCGTTTGCACATTGCCGGCGAACACATCCTCACCTGCACGCGGCACCGCGTCCACATTCATGGTCAGATCGACAATAACCTGCCCAAGAGAAATAACTTTTCCAGTCATTGCAATGCCTTTCGCACTTTCGTCATAGTTTCGCCAACCATGGCTCCTGCAGATCAAACAATATTTGCATCATTAAGCGCACTATCATCACGTAACGCGCTTAGCGACGTGACAGTGCCGACCAAATCAAGGTGATTATCTTCATCAAGTTGCGAAAGCACCCGATCAAGCATGGTTTCGTCGAAACCTTGCACACCATGCCACGCACCCAGCATCGCACCCACAATAGCCGCAATGGTGTCAGTGTCGCCACCAACAGAAGCCGCGAAACACAAAGCATGCGTGGGATCGTCAAAAAAACGCGTCGCAATGGCGAAAGCGGCGGCCACGGACTCGTTCGACTCCACGCTGGTACCGCAATCCCGCTGCAGCACAGCAGCGAATTCGTCATCATTAAGCCTGCATCCATCAGTTTCGGCCCAATTCATGAAATACTGCACACGCGCAAGCACCGAGGCCTTTGCCGACCAATTGCCACGCTGCGGAAGCTTCTGCACGAATTCCACCGCGAGGTGCAAAAAGTCACGTTCTCCTTCAACGGCAAAGCTCACCGCCGCAGCCACCAAAGTGGTTGCCTCAATGCCCTGCACCGTGTTATGCGTCACCACACAGGATTGCCAGGCGGCGTCGGCGAGCGCTTGGCCCGGGCGGAATGCGACACCCACGGGAGTGGCGCGCATTGCACCGCCGTTGGTGGTGCCGAACCGGCCGGTCTCTTCCGGACTTACGCCTTCGGTGAGTTTTTGCAGCGCGGCTTTGGTGGAAGGTCCCAGCAGGTCAAGCGATCCCTTGGCCTTCATCGCGGCTTCCCATTGCAGCAAATCGTGGGCATATCGGCCGTTATCAATGCAGCCGTTATCGGCGATAAGTCGCTGTGCGAGCACAAAAGCCTGTTCCGTGTCATCGGTGACAGCACCGGCTTTCATATTCGGCGCGATCGGCTGCTGCGGCACGGCATTCATAAGCTTCGTGATCGGACCACCGTAATACCGGCGAATCTGCTCGGCCGACATGCTTTGCGTAGGCATTCCCAACGCATCGCCCAACGCAAGCCCAGCCATGGCCCCCATAGCCCGTTCTCTCACCTGCAAACTCAACGCAAACTCCTTTCTCCAACAGTGACATGCATGGTGAAATGGCTCGGATCAAGAAATGATCGAACATATTCCACAAGCTCCCCATCCGCATCAAAGCTGTGTCTTTCGGACAAAAGAAAGACCGAATCCGCGGTTTTCTCCAGTATCGACGCGTTTTCTTCCAGCGTCCCAAATCCTCCACCCACTGGAAGAATCGGTACGCCGCAGACCACCCCAGCGTCCCAAATCCTCCAGACACTGGAGAAAAATAGACGCTCACGAATCCCTCAGCGGGAAAAATCCTCCACCTACTGGAAGAAAATGGACTCATATCGGCTCCCCAGCGGGAAAAATCCTCCACCCACTGGAAGAATCGGTAC